>Ga0074044_10002236_pt1 | contig 16954 bp, 17 predicted proteins | sample BogForMeECP23OM1_FD_94443 | JGI IMG/M metagenome (GOLD analysis project Ga0074044, IMG submission 94443) | Bog forest soil microbial communities from Calvert Island, British Columbia, Canada - Bog Forest MetaG ECP23OM1 | ecosystem: Environmental > Terrestrial > Soil > Wetlands ...
TTGATCCTGCGCGGAGTGGACGGCATTGTCTTTGTCGCCGATTCCCAGCAAGAGCGCATGGACGCCAACATCGAAGCGCTCGACAACTTGATGGACAACCTCAAGGAACACGGCTACGACTTCAAAAAAATTCCCTACGTTCTGCAATTGAACAAGCGCGACCTGCCCAATATTCTGCCCGTCGATGCTCTGACCAAGGAACTCCGCCGCAAGGCCGAGCCGGTGATGGAAGCCATCGCCTTCCAAGGCAACGGCGTCTTCGAAACCCTGAAGGAGATCGCGCGACAGGTGCTGCTGGAACTAAAACAGGGCGGGTGACGGAGCAGGTTCCGGACGGCCCGAAGCTGGCGCAGGCAAACCATACCAACTCGTTCCGATTTGTAACAAATCCAAAGACGCTTTACATCTTCTCGTACTCTGGCCCATACTTCTGTGCAAAAGAGTTAGTGGTTGGAGTTCACTTATGGCGAGTGGTGCTGCCGCTCCTATGAACGTCGGTGCGATGCTACGATCACAGAAGATCGTGGCCGACAAACTTCTTCGCGAGCCATGGTCTGTCGGTTTAGATCCTGAGCATCGCTTCAAGCTTTTCGATTATTACTTGGGCTTTCCCATTCAGAAGGAAGAACAGGCCCCGGTTGTCGGCGTCGGCCTCTCTCGACACGAAGGCGGCAATCTCTGGTTACAACTCCTTTCAACGGTTGCTCCCGAGTCACTGGATGTTCACTCAATGTTTAGGAAGCTAGAGCTTTCGCCAGTTCCTGTTGCAGTCACACAATGTGGCTTCCCATTTGCCTGCGGGCGGCCTGCCAAAGGCGGAGCCTCAATCGGCCACCAAAATGGTGAGGTCGGCACCCTCGGTTGTCTAGTAGAAAACAGTCTGGGAGAGAGATTTATTCTTAGTTGCAATCACGTCATTGCTGCGCTCAACACTGGGAAACGCTGTGTTGACGAGACTTGGGAGCCCGCGTCGAGCGGGAAGCGCATCGGCCTGCTGGATGATTTCGGAAGCATTACATTCGGGGGTTCGGCGGCGAATGTCATTGATGCTGCGTTAAGCAGGCCTGACTCGGCCAGCGATGCGGTAGCGGGCATTGAGAAACTCGGTGGCATAAGCGGCATCCTCGATCCAGCCCCTTTTGAGGCCAAGGTTCGTAAGAACGGAATGCAGACGGGAATAACTGAAGGAGCGATTAGCATTCGGGATCTCGCAATACTCGTCAAGTTTTCTAACAGCCAGAAGGCTTTGTTCGAGAAGCAAATAGGAGTTATTGGGCTGCAGGAGAAAAGGAGGTTCGCGGAGCAAGGCGATTCCGGCTCAATCATAGTCGATGAGGACAGTCGGGCCGTGGGTCTTCTATTTGCAACCTCCGCTGGCGTGGATATTGCTTACGCCAATCCGATCAGCAAGGTGCTCAGTTATTTTGATGTGCAGTTGTGCCCGGTGTGACGGTGCCGCTGAACAGGAATCGAGGTGACGCATGGGTTGGAGCGATCTTTTCTTAGCGAAAAGACAGCCGAAATTAGCTAAGGCAGAAACTATAGCCGCCAGTCAGTCTCCGCCTACTGCCGTAGGTGTTTTCATTACTCCTCAATCGCTCGTATCCTTTCCGGTTGCGTCAGCTCTGGTCGCGATCATCTGGGCCCTGGGTCAGAAGCTCTTTGGGGCAGGCGCACAAACGCCCTGGGTGCCACTGCTGATTGCAGTCTTACTCGGCGCGGTCATCTTCATCTCAAACGTAAGCGCTGAAGACGCAAGACCCAAGTCGCTGGGCGGGTGGCTGGTCGCTGTGGGAATCGCGATTCTCAATTCGCTGCTGCTGGCAGCTTCGGCGCTCGGGATTCTCGGCACGAAGTGAGCACTGGAGGGGAGAGATGACGTGGCTTTCTGCGCAAAGATCAGATCACGCGGGTCGAACCTCATTCGTCACCACAAATCTAACCGGGACGTGAAACCGGTCAGCCCACAAACAGATCTCATGTTCCAGTGTCGGAGAGTTCTCCTCGAGCATGACGACAAGCTGTTTTCCAGTTCGGCCGACTCCCACGCCCACAACCGGCCCGCGCCCTAGGAACCTCCGCTGTGCTTCGACTCTGACGGCTTCAATGTTTCGTGCCATGCGACTGGTTCAAGTTTAACGCAAGACTGCCTTTGCTCATATAAACGGTCCGGGGGCGGAAGCGAGGGACCTTTACTTAGTATCTGCGGTTGGGCTGGCGCCGAATTCGCGGCGGGCGCCGGTCCGGGCGGCACGGGCGGCCAATGAAGGCATTCCCGCTGCTGCTCCGTAACGCTCCATCAGCATGGGCACCATGGCGCCTTCGGCTTCTTTCACAAATGTAAGAGATCCTTCGGCAGCCATATCGACGCGGATGAAGTCTCCCAGCCTGGCCTGACCGGTGGCAACCAGATTGGCCAGTGGAAACACAAGATGCCGTTCAATCGCCCGCTTCAGATGACGCGCTCCATATTTTGGATCCGTGCCCTCCTGCAGCAGGAAGCTCTTCACTTTGCCAGTGCAGTTGAACACAAACTGGTTCGCCGCCGAAGCCATCAGGATGCGCTGCTGCACCATCCCCAGCTCAATCTCGAGGATTTGCTCCAGATGCTCTGGCCGCAGCGTCTTGAAAACCACTACCTTGTCGATGCGGTTCATGAATTCCGGCGTGAATTTGCGCCGGGCAGCTTCGACCGCGGTGCGATCGATCTTGTCATCCAGACTCGAGTCCACCAGCTTCGGCTTGTGGGTGAAACCCATGCCGCCATCGACCAGGTTGCTCATCTCACTCGTCCCCAGGTTCGAGGTCAGAATGATGATGCATTGCGACAGGTCGACGCGGCGGTTGTCGCCCAGGGTCAAAGTTGCCTTGTCCAGAATGCCCAGCAACAACTGCCATAGGGCATCCGAGGCCTTCTCGATCTCATCGAAGAGCAGGATTGACAGCTTGAGCTTCTCGGTATGCCACTGATTAAGCGCTTCCTGGGTAAGCAAAGGATGAGTCTCGCGGTGCCCAAGGTATCCGGGCGGCGAGCCGATCAGCTTGGCAATCTCGTGGGAGTGCTGGAATTCGGCGCAATCAATCTTGATGCAAGCCCGCGAATCGCCAAACAAAGTTTCGGACATGGCCTCGACTACCCGTGTTTTCCCTGAGCCAGTCGGTCCCAGGAACAGCAGATTGCCCACCGGACGTCCCGGAGGATTCAACCCAGCTAAGAACATCTGGTAGATCTCAACCACCTTTTCAAGCGCGGCGTTCTGCCCCACGATCTTGCGGCGCAAGGTGTTGTCAAAATCTCTGGCATCGTTACTGCGGCGGGTGGGATCGAGCACTGTATTAAAAGCGTTTTTCATAGGGTCCGGGCGCTTCTCTTTCTCGGGCTTTCCGTTTGGATAGTGGCGCTTTGCTTTGCTGTTTCGTGAAGCGACAAATTTTGTCACTCCCCGGGCTGTTTGTCGATACCCTTCACTTACCGCAACCTTCCCTAGTGCAAATGACTCGCCATCCCAAGCGAACCTCCCACGGCTTATTCCTTCACAACTTAGATGCTGACGACTATCAATGGAGGCACTTACGTGGCACGGGGAAATCATGTAAAGGGAAATAGTTTGCGCATGAGGAATTCTTGGTATCAGGAGGCGAAAGGCCCATCTCCTCGGGCTTGACCAGACGTAACTAGCACAGGAATTGGCAGGCCGCTAGCATCCGGGTAAGCGTTAACCACGTTTCCACGGAGAAAAACTTGCGCCGCTCTAGCTCAATTCTGATCATAGTTTTGTCTTGTCTCGCTCTAGGATTTATTTCATGGCGATTGGCCTTCGAGCTGCCGGCGGCCGCCGCCCAAGCCGGCCAAAGCCCAGAACTTGTACGCACCTCGAGCCCGACGCCCCCAGCATCCAAGCCCGCCGAGCCGCCCGCTCTTGTGACCAGCATTGCCCCGCCGGGTAGCGTAATGTATCTGGCGAAGCGTGGGGATACGGTCACGTCGGTTGCTCACCACTTCCTGGCGCAGACCTCCTACCTGACTTCGAGCGAACTAGCCGAGGCAATCCGCAAGGCAAATGGGAATCCGCAGGGCACATATCTGAAGTCCGGCCAGGAGATGGCGGTGCCGGGGATTCTGGCCGCTCCGATTGTGGAGAAAACCATTCCCGTACCCCGCGATTTTGAAGTGCGGGCGGTGTATTTGACCGGATTGATGGCGGGCAGCGACCGCGGACTGCGCATTATCCGCCAGTGGCGGGAGTTGGGCGGAAATGCCGTGGTTTTCGATGTGAAAGATAGCGATGGAAGCATCAACATTGCCTTCGATCACCCGCTGGCTGGCGGACACCATATTGCGATTCATGACCTCCCGAAGTTCACCCATTTCCTTCATTCGCAGGGCATGCATGCCATCGCTCGAGTCGCTATCTTTCGCGACGAGCGGTTGGTGGTTGCGCATCCTGAGCTGGCGGTGAAGTCCCGCAAGACCGGCCAGGCTTGGCGCGAAAACGGAAAGCTGGTATGGACCGATCCCTCCCAACCCAAGGTTCAGGAATACGACATCGCCCTGGCGAAGAAGGCTGCCGAGTCCGGCGTGGATGAGGTGCAGTTTGACTACGTGCGTTTCCCCGCCGAGGGAGATCAGAAAGACGCGACCTTTGTATTCCAGACACAGCATCCCACCTGGCATCGCTCCGAGGTAATTGCCGACTTTCTAAAACATGCCTATGCGGATTTGCATCCCACGGGTGTGCTGCTTTCGCTGGACGTCTTCGGCATCATGGCCTGGCAGCGGCCCGTCGACCTTGCACACACCGGACAGGATATCGTCCAAATGGCAAAGTATTGCGATGTGCTCTCGCCCATGATCTATCCATCGCATTTCTTCGGCATGGATGGCATCGCGCACCCGGGTGACGCGCCCGAGCACTTCATCGGCGAATCCATGAAGCGCTTCGAGTTGATCACCAAGGGCAGCGACGTGGTAATACGTCCGTGGTTGCAGGCCTTTCGCTGGCGCACCAAAACCTACTCGCCAAAGTACATCGAAGTCCAAGTGCAGACCGCAAAAGCCACAGGTGGAATCGGCTTTCTATTCTGGAATGCCGCCAACGACTACAGCAAGCCCTACGCCGCAATGCCCGAGATGCGGGCCGCTAAAGGACAGTACTTCCGAGGGGACGAACTGCCGGGCGCTGTCCAAGCCGGGCTGACACAGGCGGGTGGCCCCGACCTTAGAAAATGAAAACCAGGTTTGGGTGCCCCGCTCCTTGCGGTTTTTTCGCAAGGGGCGGGTGGGGGCTGGCCCACCTAACCCTCAAATCTACTCTTCAGGGTGCCCCGTTCAAGCTTTGCTTGGGCGGGGCTTTCCTTGTCGGGACGAATGCCAGCCATTGGTATGATTCCCCGTCTCTCCCGCCGCCGAGCTGTCCATTGTGATTCGATCTCGACCACTCCATCCGCGCTAGTGAGATAGTGACGGAAGCTGCTCCATTGCCAATCCTCCGGGGGGCTGGCCCAGCCGTGCTTTTTTGCGTACGCTGACACCACTGAGGCTGCCCCACCCATCGTTCTTTGATGGGTGGGAGGCAAGGACCTCGACCTGAATTCGCCACGAGGTCGAGTTCGCAGCAGCCCACCCGTGAAACTGCCACGGGTGGGGCATCCCGTGCCGTGTTAGAGTACCGCTGGCCCAGCCCCCAAGGGGCGGATCCTTGGATCACGCGCGCCCGCCCTCGGGTGTTCAAAGCCCACATAACGTCCCAATCTCGCATTGACGGCGACCTCACCAAAAGGATATTATTTCTAAACGCAACATTAGCTCATTGACAACCGAATAGCTTCAAACGCGTGGATGTCTCCAACGACCACTTCAGGAATCATGCCAGCTAAGTCCTTATTCCGGAATATTTTACCTATAAGTCCTTATTCCTCAAAGATTTTGAGGGTAGTGTGGCCCTAACCCCATGATTCCAAAAGATCGAGGGGGGAGGGGGGATACCCTCTACAAGCGTTTTCTAGCCGGGAGGCCACTGCAGGTTCCGCCCGCCCAGCAGATGCACGTGCAGGTGAAAAACCGACTGCCCCGCACGCGGGCCGACGTTCAGCACGGTCCGGCAGCCGTCGTCAATGCTGCGCTGCCGATCCGGAAAAACGTCCTGCGTTTCTCCCTGCTGGGTTATAATTTCGTAGTTTAGTTGCTTCGCCTTGCCTCCCTCGTGTACCGTGCCGTCTGTCGTAAGTGCCAGCAGACGGGTCCGCCCACGGAAGGAATTTTGGCATCTAACGAAACTCCCTGCGGTACGCGTGAATCAAATCTTCAGGAGTGCTCATGGCGATTCAGAAGACGGAGAAAATCTGGCACAACGGCAAGCTTATCCCTTGGGATAGCGCACAAATCCACGTGATGTCGCACGTGGTCAACTACGGTTCCTCGGTATTTGAGGGAATCCGCTGTTACGCCCCGCCCACCGGGCCCGCCATTTTTCGCGCCCAGGAACACACCCAACGGCTGTTGGATTCGGCGAAGATCTACCGCATCGACGTCGATTACACCCGCGAAGAACTCATTTCCGCAATGGTCGACTTGGTCAAGACCAACGGAATTTGGCCGTGCTACATGCGGCCAATCGTTCTGCGCGGTTATGGCGAAGCCGGGGTTAATCCCTTCAATTCGCCGACCGAAGTTTTCATCTGCAATTATCCCTGGGGAAAATATCTGGGGAGCGACGCCGAGCAGGGCGTAGACGTCTGTGTCTCGTCATGGACGCGCATCGCCCCCAATACGCTTCCCGCCATGGCCAAGTCTGGCGCCAACTACATGAACTCGCAACTGATCAAGATGGAGGCCATCATCAACGGCTACGTCGAAGGCATTGCGCTCGATGCCAACGGATACGTCAGCGAAGGCTCGGGCGAGAATGTTTTCATCGTGCGCAACGGCACCCTGCAAACCGCGCCCCTGGGCAACTCCGTGCTGCCTGGGATTACGCGTGATTCAGTCCTGCAGATTGCTCGTGGACTGGGAATTCCGGTGGTCGAGCAGGGAATCCCGCGCGAATTGCTTTACATCGCAGAGGAAGCCTTCTTTACCGGCACCGCGGCCGAGATTACCCCGATTCGCTCCGTCGACAAGATCAGCGTGGGCAAGGGTGTGACCGGGGCCGTGACCAAAGCCATTCAGAAAGAGTTTTATGGCATCGTCCGCGGCGAAAAGGCTGACCGCTTTGGCTGGTTGACGCCAGTCCCGGTGGGCAGCAAACAACCGGTCAGCGTATAGCAGAATTCAAAATCACAATCGGGGCGCTTACCTGAGCGCCCCTTTCAACGTCACACTCATAGCAACTTCGCAGCAAAAACAAAAGGAGAACAAATGGCAACCGCACAGCAGGGTCCCACTCCCGAATTCGCCCTGGCCTACCGCGACATAATGCTCATGGGCCTAAGCAACGAAATGAAGGCCACGAAGAAAGTCCTGGAGGCAATCCCTGACGCGAAGCGAGATTACCGGCCCGATCCCCACGCGCGCACCGCTCAGGAGCTTGCCTGGCATCTTGCGTCCGCGGATGTACAAATGCTGGACGAGACCGCCGATCGCAAGTTCGTCATGGAACCCCGCTTCAAGGACGAACCCGAGACTTCAGCCGAACTCGCTTCCTGGTACGAGAAAAATTTTTCCCGCGCGATTGAGCGTGTACGCGCCATGTCGGCAGAGGAGTTGCTCACCCCGGTCGATTTCTACGGCGCCTTCACCCTGCCTGTCGTCTTCTATCTTGGATTCGTTAACAATCACAGCATCCATCACCGCGGACAGCTCGCCACTTATCTGCGTCCCATGGGATCAAAGTGCCCATCCATTTACGGAGGCAGCTACGACGAGCCCTGGCAGGGCGCTCCGGCGGAGAGCAGCGCAGCATAATTGTTTTGAGGCAAATTAGAAGCCGCCCCGCGGGGCGGCTTCTCATTTGGCGAAACCGTGTTTGCCCTTATCCACCCAGCTCTATCTTCCACACCACAACAACTCGGCCGGATATTTCCTGAATGAGCGATCGGAGGTAAGGATCACCATGTTCTCGACCAGGGCCTGGGCAATCAGCATCCGGTCGAAGGGATCACTGTGGTATATCGGAAGATCATAGACTTTGGCCGCGTGACTGTGAGTGACGGAGAGCGGTCGAAGGTTCTGCTTAGCCATGAATCGCGGCACGTGTTGTGCGGGTGGTCCGGCGAAATCCAGTTTCCCTAAGCGCATCTTAATGCTGATTTCCCACGAGATGATGGCCGACAGATAGATCTCCTCTTGCCCATCTGCCAATATCTCACGGCCCTGCTCGCCAATGAGTTCGGGCGATTTCAGACTCCACAGCCAGACGGCCGTATCCAGAAGATACTTCATTTTCTTTTACGCTTGCGGCGCGCGGTCTTGCCAGGTACCTCGCCATAGAATGCCGCCAACAATTCGTCCGGCAGGGGAGCATCAAAATCATCGGCGATCCATATTTCGTCACGTGCGAAGCCCATCGGTCGCACGTTCTCCTTCTTCTCCACCGCCACCAGCCGCGCCACCGGCACTCCCGCCCGCGCGATCGTAACCTCCTCACCTTCCGCCACCCGCTGCAGAAGCCGCGAAAGGTGGGTTTTCGCCTCGTGAATATTGACTTCCATCGTACCTAAAAAGATAGACTAAGTCTGTGGACTAAGTCAACCTATTTGCCAGACTTCGGGCACAAAGTCACACTAAGAAAACTATCGAAAAACAACCATCATGATACTTTGTGTCTTTCGCTGTTCGTTAAAGTCCAATTGCGGCAACTGGCTTTGTCCCTCGGGTAAGCGCATTCAGCCACTGCCCAAACGCGCATTTGCCCGTTACTTAGGTCATCTTGGGTTGGATGAGGTTTGGGTTCATCATACAAATTGACCCCTGGGGATCTCTCGCATGAATATTGATGATTTACTTCGCATCGCCATGGAGCGACGCGCCTCTGACTTGCATCTTAAAGTTGGCAATTATCCTCACTTACGAATTGATGGCGAACTCACCCCCCTCACTGATCAGCCCCGCATCAGCGCTGAAGATATGCTGACCATGGCTTTCAGCATGATGTCAGCCAGACAGAAACAAAAGTTCAAAGAGAGCACCGAAATCGACATGGCCTACGGCGTCGCCGGACTCGGCCGTTTCCGTGTCAACGTTTTCCAGCAGCGCGGCAACGTAGGACTGGTGCTGCGCGTGATTCCCACCAAGATCAGAGCGCTCGATGAACTCTACTTGCCCAAAATAGTTGAGCAGGTCTGCGACATGCCGCGCGGCCTGATCCTGGTCACCGGAGTCACCGGATCAGGGAAGTCCACAACCTTGGCGGCCATGGTGGATCGCATCAACTCCACCCGCGCCGAGCACATCATCACTATCGAAGACCCAATCGAATTCCTGCATCGTGACAAGAAGGGCTACGTCAACCAGCGCGAAATCGAGGTGGATACGCCAACCTTCTCGTCCGCGCTACGCGCTTCTCTGCGTCAGGATCCCGACGTCATTCTGGTCGGCGAAATGCGCGACGTCGAAACTATCGGCACCGCACTGCACGCTGCTGAAACCGGCCACATGGTGTTCTCCACATTGCACACACTGGATGCAGTCGAAACCATCAACCGCATCATCGCCGTGTTTCCACCGCCTGAACAGAAGCAAATTCGTCTGCAGCTTGCAGCTGTGTTGCGCGCTGTGATCAGCCAGCGACTGGTTCGGCGATGCGACGGCGACGGCCGCGTTCCCGCAGTCGAAGTCATGATCAATACCGCCTACATCCGGGAATGCATTCTGGTGCCGGAAAAGACGCGCGCCGTTCGCGACGCCATATCCGCCGGAACGTCGCAGTACGGTATGCAAACCTTCGATCAGTCTCTCTGGGATTTATTCCAGGCGGGGCTGATCAACTACGAAACCGCTTTGGAGAGCGCCTCCAACGCAGACGACTTCAAGCTGCGCATGCAGGGCATCTCTTCCACCAGCGACATTTCCAAGAACGCCATGCAACAAACCGGCTACGGCGGCCGCTGATTTATCCTCCTGAAACACTGAGGGCGCGCCTTTGAGCGCGCCCTTTCTTATTTCGGAGGGAGCCGGAACCTGGCTTCGGCAATCACAACAGTGATCAAACCGGCACAAACTTCCGGCCCAGTGAAGAGCAACTGCAGCTAACAGACAGCCGCGTACTTCGAGTGACGACAATCCGGAGGACTCAAAACCAAAAGCGCATGCTCGAAATTTGAAATGTCGAATACGTGATTCAACCCGGTGCGCGTCAGCATCTCATTGACAAAGTGCGAGGGATTTACCAGCTTGAGCTGCACACTTCGGTTCCGAGCCCACTGCTGCAGAGATAAGAGCGCAGTTAGTCCCCCTGCATCCAGTGTTTCCACGTCAGATAAATCAATCACCACAATGCGCATGTCCTTCTCCGAGAAGACCGCATTATTCAGGGTGCAAACCTCTGCGCCGCGAACGATCCGTCCCACGCATCGCACGACCGCAACATCGCCCGTTTTTTCCACATCGATAGTTAGCATACTGGCTTCCTCACTCATTCCTAATCTACGCAAATAGACGCGAGAAAGTTCCCATTGTCACCACAATCAAGGTAAAAAGTTGTAACGTAGTTTCATGCATATTCCCGCGCTGGAGTAATCCGCACTGCGGTAAGGTGTTACTGGCCATGGCTTTCGCTCGCCCAAAAAAGACCGATTCTGAAGACGAACTCTACCAGTACGCCGTCGGAGCACTGGCCCGTCGCGCGCGTTCCGTGGCTGAACTGAAGCGTCTACTGCGGCCTCGCGTAGAAGCAGAGACCGAATACGGACAAACGCTCGTGGAACTCGTAATCCGGCGCCTCAAGGATCGTGGGTACTTGAATGACGCCCAGTACGCAGCCGCATATTCTTCTTTCCGTCGCGACAACGAGAAATTTGGCCGACGGCGTGTGGTTACGGATCTGAGGGCAAAAGGAGTCCACAGCGAAGTCATCGAGAAAGCGGTGGATACCGTCTACGATGAAGTGAGTGATGAGAAACAGGCGCGAGAATATCTGAAGCGCAAGCGACTGGCGAAACCGACGGATCAAAAGCGCGCAGCCCGAATTTTTCGCCAGCTCACGCGCGCCGGATTTGCCTCGAAGACCATCTTTACGATCCTCAAGAAATGGGATGTGGACGACGAGACGCTCACTGCGCTGGAGGGAGAACTGGAGTAACGGCTCATTCGCGATACCTACAGGTCTCGATCCGCTGTTGCATTTTGCCTGTCGAATGCTCCATACTTTCCAAACCATTTCCATCAAATCAAACGGAGGCAATATGAGAACCAAGTTCACCGCAATTCTTGCGGCTGCGTTGTTGTGCTTAACCCCGTTCGCCTTCTCTCAGGACGTCGCCCATGACGTCGATAAGGCGGCAAAAGATACAGCGCACGCTACTGATAAGGCGGCCAAGGACACGGGTCATGCCACGAAAGTAGCGGCCAAGGATACGGGTCATGCCACCAAGGTAGCAGCCAAGGACACGGCGAAAGGCACGGAAAAAGCTGCCGACAAGACTGGCCACGCGACCAAGACCGCGGCAAAGGCAACGGGACACGCCACCAAGACAGCGGCCAAGGACACGGCGAAAGGCACGGAAAAAGCTGCCGATAAAACCGCAGACGCTGTGAAGTAAATCAAGAGCTCGATACCAACCTTGTGATCGTTCTAAGGGAGTTGCTCGCCCAGGAGGATGACCTGAAACTTAACCCGGGGATGCTCGGGCTTTACGGTTCTTACATTATTGGAGAAGGTCGAGGGTTCGGCAGGCTCGATTGATGGTCTCGCGTTCTTCGGCAGTCAAATCCGTGAACTCAAATCCGTAACGGTAGCCGGTGCAGTTCCGGACCACGCCCTTCACCTTAACCGGGGTAGTGGCAATTGGTACCGAGAATTGCAAGTTGACGGAGGTCCCGACTTCCCATCCGGCAACAAATATCCCTGCGATTCCTCCCTGGTTAATATTCAAAGAGCGCCCCCGCATCTCACGGTGTTCCACTCCGAGCATTGCTGCTCTCAGTTCGGTTTCGAGTTCATATCTTTGATAACGGCGGCTGTTTATCGTGCGTTCGGGTTGATGGGGCTGCTCCATAATCGTCAAGAATCATTTTCACACTCTGCGCCCTCAAACCGCAGCTTTCGGCAAATTGTTCGGAAATCGGAACGGTATTTTTATTTCGGGGAGGTCGTCGCCAGGGACTCTCGTGTGCCCGCGATTCGCTCCTGCTCGGTCTGGAGCTCTTCCATGATCATCGGCCCGAGCTGGGAGACGCTGCCCGCCCCCAGGGTTAGAATCATATCTCCTTCGCGCGCTCCGGCGACGACTGCTTTTGTGGCTTCAGCAAAAGAGGCGGCGTAGTGAACTTCTTTCCCTGCGTCTTGAATGTGGCGGGCTAAGGCTTCTCCAGTAATTCCCTCGATCGGCGTTTCGCTAGCGGCATAAATATCGAGCATAAACAGAGTATCGGCATCGTGAAACGCCCCGGCGAACTCATTCATCAGCAACTGCGTGCGGCTATAGCGATGGGGCTGAAAGACGACGTGGATCTTGCGAAATCCGCACTGCCGCGCAGCAGCAAGCGTGGCGCGGACCTCGGTCGGGTGGTGCCCGTAATCGTCGATCACGCTTACCCCGGCAACGGTGCCGCGCAACTGGAAACGGCGATCCACGCCGCGAAAGTTTTCTAGCGACGCGCGAATTTGCTCCACGTCGATGTCGAGCCCGATCCCCACGGCAATCGCCGCCGTGGCATTCAGCACGTTGTGTGCGCCGGGCACGCGCAGGCGGAACTCCCCCAGATCTTTTTTCTTAAAGGTCACGTGGAAGCGGTTGATTGGCCGGTATTCGCCGGGGTTGATCAGGGACTCGTCTGGCTTGATGTGAAAGTCGGAACCGCGACGCGTACCATAAGTCACCGTGCGCCTCTGAATCTGTGGGAGCATGCGGCGCAGCAGGGGATCGTCGTTGCAGACCACCACCATTCCATAGAAAGGCACACGGTCCATGAACTCCAGAAAAGCTCGTTTCACGTTCCGCATGTTTCGATAACAGTCCATGTGTTCACGATCAATGTTAGTAACGACCGATAGAATGGGCGAGAGTCTGAGAAACGAACGGTCGCTCTCATCGGCTTCGGCAACCAGATATTGCGACTTGCCGAGCCGGGCGTTCGATCCCATGGCGTCGACGCGGCCACCCACAACTACGGTAGGATCCAGCCCGCCGCCGGCCAATACCGCCGCGACCATCGAAGTGGTCGTAGTCTTGCCGTGCATTCCGGCGATCGCGATGCCATACTTCAGGCGCATCAACTCCGCCAGCATCTCAGCCCGCTGGATGACGGGAATGTGAAGCAAATGAGCCTGAGAAATTTCTGGGTTGTCTAACCCAATAGCTGAGCTGGCTACGACCACGTCCGCGCCCGCGACGTTTTCGTCGCGGTGTCCTTCAAAAACGCTCGCGCCGAGGTCGGCCAGACGCTGTGTGACTGTCGAGTTCTTGATGTCGGAGCCGGACACCTTGTAGCCGAGGTTCAGCAGTACCTCGGCGATACCGCTCATGCCGATGCCACCGATCCCGACAAAATGAATGCGCTGAATTTTGGCGAACATTTAGCTGAATTTCTTTGCCACGGATTTGCCCGGATCAACGCCGTATAGATCCGCGCGAATCTGTGGCTAGTTCTTCGTCCCTGCTAACCGGGCCGCCATGGCCGCGATATCACGTGCCGCACTTGGATGTGATAGCCCGCGGGCTGCGTCGCCCATTGTTTTCAGGCGCGATGGCTCGCTGAATAACCCGCTGACCGCCTGTACCAAGCTTTCGCGGGTCAGTCTCGATTCCTCTAGCATTACCGCCGCACCCGCGCGTTCCAGAGCCTCCGCGTTGCGTTTTTGGTGATCGTCGGCAGCACGCGGGAAGGGCACAAAAACTGCCGGCTTGCCAGCCGCGGTCACTTCCGCCACGGTGCTTGCCCCGGCGCGGCAGACGAGCAAGCTCGCCCGCGCAAATAAACCGGGCATGTCGTCGATGAACCGATAAACTTCAACGCAGTCAGCCAAATTCGCGTAGGCGGCTTGAGCGTCATTATAGTCACGTTCGCCGGTTTGATGGACGATGTGAATTCCGGGAACGCGCCGCCGCAACTCCGCAACGGAATCGATTACGACCTGATTAATCGCGTGCGCGCCCTGACTTCCGCCGAAGACGAGCAGGGTCGGCTTCGCGTTCACTGGATTCAGGCTGGCAGCCTGGAAAAAGGCTTCCCGCACTGGCACTCCGGTCACCTCGCAGCGGCGGAAATAGCGTCCAGTTTCAGCGAAATGCACCGCGGCGCCCGAAACCAGCGGCGCTAGCAAACGATTGGCAAACCCAGGCACGAAATTCGGCTCAAATACAAGCGTCGGAACTCTCCGCAATACCGCCGCCAGCATGGCTGGCCCAGACGCATATCCCCCGACACCGATTACAACGTCGGGTTGAAACTCCGAAAGAATGCGGCGTGATTCCCATACGGCTCGCGGGAGATCGAGAAATGTTTTCAGCCGCGTCACCAGGCTCACGTTTTTCAGCGCACCAACCTGAACCAGCCGCAGAGGAAAACCCGCGGCGGGGACTAACCGGTTCTCGATTCCCCGAGCCGTGCCGACGAACAGCACCTCAGCCTCATAATCTTTTTGCAGTTGCTGAGCGATGGCCAGCGCGGGGATCACATGTCCCCCCGTCCCGCCCCCCGCTAGAATGGCCCGCATGCAGTGACTATAAACCGGATCAGTACTTTACGAGGTGGGAACGTGACCCTTGAGCTCTCTAATGTCTGTCGAGCTTTTAAGGGATAGGATCATTCGGCTTGCTTTGAAATGTTCAGCAGCACGCCGATGCAGCCCAGCGTGACCAGTAGAGAAGAGCCTCCATAGGAGACCAAAGGCAGCGGGATGCCTTTCGTGGGCATCATTCCCAGCACCACGCTGATATTGATGAAGGCTTGCACGACGATCATGCTGGTGATCCCGACTGCGAGGAAGCGTCCAAACATATCTTCTGTGCGCAAGGCAGTGCGAATGCCGCGCCAGAGAAATACGGCGAACAGCAGCACGATCACCAGAGCACCCACCAAACCCAGTTCCTCGGCAGTCACGGCAAAGATGAAGTCGGTGTGGGGCTCAGGCAAATAAAAGAGTTTCTGTTTGCCCTCCATCAGACCAACCCCGGTAATGCCGCCAGTGCTCACCGCGATCAGCGATTGAATAATGTGAAAGCCACGCCCCTGCGGATCGGAATAGGGATCCAGAAAAGCAAGAATTCGGTCGCGGCGATAAGCTACGTGGAAGATCAGGAAATACAGCGGCAGCAAGGAGGCTACGAATGCATACGCGAGTACACGCAAATCGAGTCCTGCCACGAACAAGACGCAGCCCGTAATCGCAGCACAGGCTATCGCGGTTCCGAGGTCCGGTTGGAAGACGATCAGAGCAATAAAGATCAATGTCGGAACGACGGCAGGCAGAACCGTATTCCGCCAGTCTTTCATGGATTTCGTGCGGCTCTCCAGGAAGAATGCCAGAAAAAGAATGAGCGCCGGTTTGGCCATCTCGCTTGGCTGCAAGGACAGCGGTCCCCAGTGAATCCAACGATGCGTATGGTGGGCGCGATCGAGGAAGAAGGCGGAGATCAGCATCAGCGTAGTCAGGCCGAGCAAAGAAAAAACCACTGCCGGATGTTTGTAGCGGCGGTAATCGACTTTCATCGCGACTACCATGGCCAGAATGCCGGCAGTTGCCCAGCCCAACTGCCGCAGCAGGAAATAGTAACCGGAACCGTAGCGCTCCTTTGCCATGACGGCAGACGCGCTGAAGACCATGACCAGCCCGACGAAGATCAACAGCAGGGTCACGGTAAACAGCCAACTGTCGACACTAACTCGCTTCGCCATGAAGAGACTTCATTTCACCACGGAGGCACAAAGACGCGGAAGATTTTCGTCCATGGTTTTGCGGAGGGACTTAACTCTTTTGGTTCGCCTTCGCCGCTAAGGCATTCACCGCTTCTTTGAACACTTTTCCGCGATGCTCGTAGTTGCGGAACTGGTCGAAGCTGGCGCAGGCGGGAGCGAGCAAGACGATATCCCCGGGCCTGGCAGCTTCGGCCGCGTGCTTGATTGCGGTTTCCAGGGTTTCGGCATGATCGATTTCGGCCGCTCCCGCAATTTGTGATTCGATCTTCGCGGCGGCGGCTCCGATGGTGTAAACGCGTTTCACCCGCTGCCGGAGCAAATCGTTCAGAACGGTGTAGTCGCTGCCTTTGTCTTTACCGCCAAGAATGAGGTGAATGTTCGCCGGAAAAGACTCGAGGGCTTTGATGGTGGCATCGACGTTAGTGGCTTTGGAATCGTTGTAATACTCTACGCTGCGAATCGTGGCTACGTGCTCAAGGCGGTGCTCGACCGCCTTGAAGTTGTTGACCGCTTCGCGAATGCGGGCAGGCTCGCAGCGCAGAAGGGCGCCGACGCAAACCGCGGCCAGAACATTTTCCACGTTGTGTGCGCCCTTCAGCGGAATCTCGGAGACCAGCATGATCTCTCGTTGACCACTGTGATCGCGAAACAAAATTCGCCCTTGATGGACAAACGCACCTTGCTTCACTTCTCGAGTCCTGCTGAACCAGAAGACTTGCGCCCGAGTGCGTGCTGCGAGCTCAACGCAGGTCAAATCATCGGCGTTGAGCACCGCATAGTCTTCCGGCCCCTGATTTTCGAAGATGCGCGCCTTGGCGTCCCTGTAGGCAGCGAACGTGCGATGCCGGTCGAGATGGTCGGGAGTGACATTAAGAACCACAGCAATCTGCGGACGAAATGTCTGAATGGTTTCCAGTTGGAAGCTTGACACCTCCAAAA
>Ga0074044_10002237_pt1 | contig 16952 bp, 14 predicted proteins | sample BogForMeECP23OM1_FD_94443 | JGI IMG/M metagenome (GOLD analysis project Ga0074044, IMG submission 94443) | Bog forest soil microbial communities from Calvert Island, British Columbia, Canada - Bog Forest MetaG ECP23OM1 | ecosystem: Environmental > Terrestrial > Soil > Wetlands ...
AGTTTTTCGTCGGCTTCGCAGGCCGGGTCTTTGCGATTCTGCGAACAGACAAAGTGGAGATAGCCTTCGTGCTTGGCGAAGAGTTTTTGAACCGCATCGTAGGCTTGGAGGGCGGCTAGCAGTGGCTTGGCCGAGTTGATCTTTCCTTTGAATTCGCCGAGTTGCCCGAGAGCCTTCTCGAGGTCGGCGCGAGCCGCTACCTCCGCGGCTGGAGTGGCAAAGTAGTATCGGGCTAGATCAACGGAAAGGGCAGCAGACGCGGTTGTCACTTGTGCGGAAACACTCGCGCCCGATACGAACACGAAGAGCAGAAGGGCGCAGCATCCAGACTGCTTCATCAAGCGCATGAGTAACCTCACAGCCACGCTACTACGGCCGCGTGAAGACGTCTTTCACGATCGAAGCATCGTGTCTGTAATTAGCGGCGCTAGAGACTGCGCGATACTGCGCGGGAGAGATGCCGGTCACAGCTTTGAAGATTCTGCAGAAGTGAGCCTGATTCGCAAAGCCGACTTCCACAGCGATGGCTGCGAGGGGAGAATCCGACTCGACAAGTTTGTGGCTCGCAGATTCGACCCGCAGCCGTCTTAAGTACTGCCCCACGCTGCAACCGTGATGCTTCCTGAACTCGCGTGCCAGGTGCACAGGGTGAATCCCCACCCAATCTGCAACCGTGCTGAGATGCAAAGGCTCGTGAGAATGAGCGTGGAGAACTTCCTTTGCTCTCCTTAGCCAAATAGGGCTGAGTCCCCCCCGATCGGCTCGTTGCTGGTGGACGAAACCTGCGGCTATCTCCAGCAGTAGGCCCTCGATCACAAGAGGACTGGCGAACTCTCCCAACCTGAATTCCTGGTAAAGCCTCGTCGAAAGCCAAGTTAGACTCGCGTCTTGGACACACGCCGGTCGAGTTGGAAACGGCGCGCAATCGCGGACATGTTGCAGCCAGCCGACAGCGACCTCGGCGATCAGGCAATGTAACCCAGCCCGTCCAGATTTGTTGGCGTGGACCTCGCCCGCAGGTCGAAAAAACACCTTGTGTTGGCTGAGGTCCAGGACTCGAGCGTCGATGCTCTCTGCACACTGTCCATCCAGAACAAAACCGATACAATCGTGATGGTGAGAATGCTTGGGAACAACCAGACCCGGGCTGTGGCGACTAGAAAAAATCCTACAATTCCCGGCCTCCTGCACACCGAGAATCTCTCCATGGTGGTTCGCGCCAAGCGACGCTGGTTTCACATGTTCTCCATATCTGTCAGTCCCTCCGCAATAGACGCCCGGGCTATAGCTTCGGCAGCACAATTCCCTTCTGCGCCTGGTATTTTCCCTTGCGATCTTTGTAGCTGGTTTCGCAGACCTCATCGGACTGGAAGAAGAGAATCTGGCACAGACCTTCGTTGGCGTAGATTTTTGCGGGCAGGGGAGTCGTGTTTGAAATCTCGAGCGTTACGAAGCCTTCCCACTCCGGCTCAAACGGCGTGACGTTGACGATAATGCCGCAGCGCGCGTATGTGGACTTGCCCACGCAGATCGTTAGCACGTCGCGGGGAATCTTGAAGTATTCGACCGAACGCGCCAGGGCAAACGAATTCGGCGGGATAATGGCGACGTCGGCGGTGATGGTTACGAATGAGCGTTCGTCGAAATGCTTGGGATCGACGATGGTGCTGTTGACGTTGGTGAAAATCTTGAACTCGTCGGAGACGCGGAGATCGTATCCGTAGCTGGAGACGCCGTAGGAAATCACGCCCTGGCTTACCTGCTTTTCCGAGTAGGGGTTGATCATGTCGTGCTCTTGCGCCATGCGGCGGATCCAGCGGTCGCTCTTGATCATCGAATTCCTCAGGATTTTGGGATTTGGCGGTATTTGCAATTGGCAATTTCCAACTTGTAATTGAAAATTCGCACGGCGCGCGGGAATTGCGAACCTGGCAACTTTCAGCAATCACAAATTACAAATCACCAATTACAAATCCCTAGGCTGGTGCAGCCATATTACGAGAATGATCCCCCCGTTGACAATCCGCTCTATCTCCCATAGCATCAATCACTTGAGGCACACTATTCCTCGGGAGACGAGGGCAACCCGTGATTAAACTCGACATCATCAACGAAGTTGTGAACCGCACCGGCATCACGAAGACGAAGGCCGAACTGGCGGTCGAAACCGTTTTTGAAAGCATGAAGAAGGCGCTTGCGACCGGAGATCGCATCGAACTGCGGGGCTTCGGCGTCTTCAATGTACGCCCGCGCAAAACCGGAATTGGCCGCAACCCGCGCACCGGCGCAGAAGTTTCCATTCCGCCTGGCAAAGCCGTGCGCTTCAAGCCCGGCAAGGAGTTGCAGTCGATCGACTAGGCAGGCCGGCGCTAGCCTCCACGCGGAGAAATTCCGCCACAATGGCCTGCGGCTCTCCTTCGCAGTCACCCGCTCGTGGGTTGGTTTCCGTTTCATTGAGATCGCATGTCTGATCCCACGCCGAGTTTTCCCGTCCTAGCAACCGCGCCGCCGCAGGAAGTATGGGTGATCCAACGGCCCCGCCCGCGCTGGTGGCTGTATGTTTTGTTCTTCCTGCTGACATTGTTCAGCACGACGGTGGTGGGTGCGCGGATGGAGTTCAATTATCTCCATCGCCAACCCGTACTCTCGTTGAACGACGATACGATCTCGCTGTTCCCTATCGGCTGGGCCCTGGAGCCGCCGTCGAACCTGCTGCTTGGCCTGCCTTTCTCACTGACGCTGATGTTGATTCTGTTCGCGCACGAGATGGGGCATTATCTTTACGCGCGTCACTACCGCGTCTACGCGACGCCGCCATTCTTCGTGCCATTTCCCAGCCTGATCGGGACGCTGGGCGCGTTTATCCGGATCAAGAGTCCGATTCCGTCGCGGGCCGCGCTGTTCGATATCGGAATCGCCGGGCCAATCGCGGGATTTATTCCGGCTTGCATCGCAATGCTGGTCGGCTTGTCGCTATCGCATCCGATCACAGGTCGAACGGCTGCTGAGTTTCAGCTCGGATTTCCTCTAGCTTTTCGTCTCGCGGCACGGGCGCTGCACATCGGTGCTCCTCTGACGCGGTTGTCATTGCATCCGATCGCCGCGGCGGCGTGGGTGGGCTTCTTCGCCACGTCGCTCAACCTGTTACCGGGCGGGCAGCTGGACGGCGGCCATATTCTGTATTCGGTTTCGCCCCGCCTGCATCGGTTGGTCACATTATTGACCGTGTTTACGCTGGTTCCACTCGGAAAATATCTTTGGATGGGCTGGTTCCTTTGGGCCCTGATGCTCGTCGTGACAAGCAACCACCCTCGGGTGCCCCGCTATCCCAGTGTCGCGGGAAGCCGGCGCGGCATTGCAATTTTCGGATTGCTGATGCTTGGTTTGAGCTTCACGCCGGCACCATTTACCCACAGTTCCGGCAAAGAGGCCTGGCCGGATATTCGCGACGGGGCACGCGATACAATCCACGAACTGCGCGACGAGGTCCGGCACGCGCTTCATCGCAAATAAGTCCGACGACTACATCAGCCAGACCGCATCCACGTCCACAATCACCTGCGTACGCGGGATCTTACGCGCCGCGGCTTCTGCCAACATCTTTCGGAGCAATGCATTCATCTTTTCGCGGCTCGGCGATTTCAGGATGAAGTGATAGCGGTAATCGCGCTTGAGCCGCAGAATTGGCGCAGCCGCCGGACCTAGCACGCGGATGCCTTCATGCCGCGTCTTTTCAAACCAGCGGCCGAGTTCGCCTGACCAGGCCAGAGCTTCGTCGAGCTTCTCGCTGCGAACGACGACATTCGCAATCGCGCTGTAAGGTGGATAGTGCATCCAGCTGCGGAATTGCAGCTCCTTGTCATAGAAACCGGCGAAATCGTGATGCGCGGCAAACTGCACGGCGTAGTGATCGGGAAAGTAAGTCTGCAAAACTACCTTGCCCGGAGACTCTCCTCGCCCCGCTCGACCTGCAACTTGCGTCAGGAGCTGAAATGTACGCTCGGCCGCGCGGAAGTCCGGCAGGCCCAGAGCCGCATCGGCTCCTACCACTCCGACCAGCGTGACTCCGTGCACATCATGCCCTTTGGCGATCATCTGCGTACCCACCAGCATGTCGAGTTCACCCTCGTTGAGCGCGTTGAGTGCGCGTTCGAAGTCCTCGCGCCCGCGGACCGTATCGCGATCGAGCCGTCCAATGCGCGCCTGCGGGAACATACCGTGCAGCAACTCTTCCAGTTTCTCCGACCCAGTGCCGACGAAATACACGTACTCGCTGCCGCAATGCGCGCACGTGTCGGGAATGTGCGCGACGTATCCGCAGTAGTGGCATTCCATTTTGCGCTCGCGCTTGTGGTGGGCCATGGATACCGCGCAGTTCTTGCATTGCAGCGCCTGTCCGCACGCCCGACAGAGCGCTACGGGGGAGTAGCCGCGGCGGTTGAGCAGCACCATGACCTGCTCATTTTTCTCCAGACGATCGCGGATCTCTTCAGCCAGCTTGCGCGAGATCACCTGATCCTTGCCCGTTTCCTGGAATTCCTGGCGCATGTCGATGATCTCGACTTCGGGGAGCGGACGGTTTTCCACGCGGTCGGGCAGCTCGACGAGCGTGTATTTGTTCTTCCTGGCGTTGTAATACGACTCAAGCGAGGGCGTGGCCGACCCGAGGACAACGACAGCGCCCGCCATTTTGGCGCGCATCACGGCCACATCGCGAGCGTGATAGCGCGGCGTTTCCTCCTGTTTGTACGACGAATCCTGCTCCTCGTCCACGATGAGAAGCGCGAGATCGCTGACCGGGGCAAACACAGCTGAGCGCGTGCCGACCACTACGCGCGCTTCTCCGCGCTTGATGCGATGCCACTGTTCGGCGCGCTCGTCGTTGGAAAGGCCGGAGTGAAGGATGGCTACCTCGTCGCCGAAGACCTGAATCAGGTCGGCTGCCATAGCAGGCGTGAGGCCGATTTCAGGCACTAACAAGATGGAAGAACGCCCCTGCTCGAGGACTTCGCGCATGCCAGCGAGATAGACGGCGGTCTTGCCTGAGCCCGTCACCCCATGCAGCAACATCCCTGAAAACTTGCGCGCGTCCACGCATTCCCTAATTTTGCCGAGCGCTTGCTGTTGGGCGGAGCTGAATTCAAACTCGAAGGGCGATCGGCGCGGCTTGAGTTTGGGAGCGCTGAATTCCTGTGGCTCATCCACCAATTCCGCCAACCCCCGCCGCACCAGCGTAGCGAGCGTAGTGCGCGGCAGGTTGAGCCCACGCTGCGCCTCGACAGGAACGCGGCCGCCGGCCGCTGCCAGCGCTTCGATCAAAGTACGCTGGTTGGCATTGAGCTTTGACGACGTAGAGCGGGGGTGAGGCGCCCCATCGGCAGGCTCAGGGCAGGCTCCCGCGACAGCCGACGGGACGCCGGCGCTACACCCGTCCACGTGGGGACAGGCGTCTGGCCCGTCCTGTCGGGCGGGGGCGCCCGGCTCTCCACTCAAGAGCACGGCAACCTTCACCGTCCGTGCTGCGTCGCGCGGCGCCGAAACGTCTTCTCGTGCGATCCACCTCTTGCGCGCCATGCCTGCGAGCAGGGCGCGGGAAATTCGCGTTGCGCCGCGTAAGCTGTTTTCATTCGCGCGCCCACTGTCGCGTTCGGCGAGATAGTCGAGCACACGGAATTCGACCAACTGCTCTTCGCGCGTACGCTGCGAACGAGCTGGCGATCCCGACATGCCGGCGAGGTGTAGCGCCATGTGTCCGGCGTCTGTGATGCGATAGGTGATGGTCCGTTTGAACTCCGCCGAGAGCGGCAGCATCGTGCGAAATACTTCTCCCACCGGCGCGAGATAGTAGTCGGCAATCCACCGGCCCAGTTTCAGCAGCTGCTCATCAAGTACAGGAGAGAGATCGAGCGCTTCGATGACGTTCTTAATTTTGACTTTGGGGACTCTGGCCTGCGGCGTGCGGTCGTGCAACTCGACAACGATGCCCGGCATGCGCTGCTGACGAAACGGCACGAGCACGCGCCCGCCGATGACTGGCTCCATGCCGCGAGGGATGGCATAGGTGAACGCTATGTCGAGCGGCAAGGGCAGGGCGACATCGCAGAAGAAAGGCATGAGGGGAGCCAAGGAGATCCTATCGTATTCCTTAATACTAGTGCTTTACAGTAGTATCGTACTACGTTAGTATGAAGAGGCATGATCGCGAGTTTCCGTGACAAGGAAACCGAAAAGCTGTGGTTGTCGGGTAAATCCAGGCGTCTCCCCGCGGATCTGCAGCTAAGGGCGTTCAAGAAACTAGCGATCTTGAACGCTGCAATCACGCTTCTCGAGACGCTTCGCGGAAATCGCGCTGGACAACACAGCATTCGAGTCAACGATCAATATCGCGTGTGTTTCGTATGGCGGGACGGAAACGCTTTTGAGGTTGAGATCGTCGATTACCACTAGCAGCGGAGTCATTATGGCCAGATCGAGAAAAGTGTTTGCGGTTCATCCGGGCGAAATCCTCAAGACCGAATTTATGGAACCCCTGGGCGTAAGCGCCTATGCCTTGGCCAAGGCCCTCAATTTTCCGGGCATCTATGAAGTCGTCCGCGGAGACCGCGCCATCAGCGCCGACACTGCCATTCGCCTGGGAAAGTACTTCGGTCTGCCCGCGCAGTTTTGGCTCAACCTCCAGAACGACCACGATCTGAGAATCGCCGAGGGCAGCGGGATCGGCAAGAAGATTCGCCCCCGCAAGGTGGCATATGCAGCCGAACTTGCTGGCGCGCGCTAGCACAAATTACGTGGCTAGTTTCGGTGCCTTCAGCCCCAGTTCCTTCATCACCATCTGCAAGTCCTTCCACGCTTCGCCTTTCTGGCGCGGGTCGCGCAGCAGAAATGCTGGATGGTATGTCACAGCGAGCTTGCAGTCCTGCCAGTTGGGACCATTCCTCCTGACGCCGGCCGGTTTGAAGTCGTAGAAGCGGCCGCGCAGTTGTGCCATCGAGGAACTCATGGCGAGCAGCGTTTTTGCGGCCGTCGCGCCCAGCGCCACGATCACTTTTGGCTTGATCACGGCAATCTGGCGCATCAGAAATGGCGAGCACGTTTCGCACTCTTCGCGCTCGGGCGTGCGGTTTCCGGGCGGGCGGCACTTTACGATGTTCGCGATGTAGACCTGCTCGCGCGTGATGCCCATCGCCTTGATCATGTTGTTGAGCAATTGCCCGGCGCGGCCCACGAACGGCTCGCCCTGCTCATCTTCATCGGCGCCCGGGCCTTCGCCGACGAACATCAGGTCGGCCTTCGGATTGCCCACGCCAAACACAATCTGCTTGCGTCCCTGCTTGTGAAGCGGACAGCGCGTGCAGTCGCCCAGGTCTTCGCGGATGATCTTCAGTGCCTTTACGGGATCGTTCACTGCCTGTTCGGGATTGGTGACCATCATCTCGAACATGTTGTCTTCGACAACGACGGGCACGGCGACCACCGCGGCCTTGCGTGGACTCATCTCTTCTCCCAATTCTGGCTGGATTGCTGGCGATTGCGACCGGATTTCGGGGACCGCTGCCGAGAACTCTGGCCCGACTGCGGCTGGACTATCCGTCGGTCGCCGATAGAAATCGTAGATCCCCATCTCGTTGTAGTAACGGATGCGCGCGGCGAGCGCGCGGCGATGATCCGGGTCGAGAACGCGGGGCATTGCGGATAAGGATAACAAACTGTGGAAAGAACAGCCGAGGCGGCTGTCCCTACGTGGGCATTGCGGTTCGCCGGCGCAGCTTCACTACCTGGTCAAGGACGTGTTGCGCGACTTCCCACTTTGAGGTTTCAGGGACCTCGATGACTTCGTCGTGCGAGATGATCGTGACTGCGTTGCGGTCGGAATCGAAGCCAACTCCTTGGCGCGAAACATCGTTCACCACGATGGCGTCGAGCGATTTCGATGACAGCTTCTTGCGCGCGTTTTCGAGAATATTTTCGGTTTCTGCGGCGAAGCCCACCACGATTTGCGATTTTTTGTGCCGCGCCAACTCCGCCAGAATGTCGGCCGTGGGCTCCAGTTCCAGCGTCATCGGTCCCTTGCGCTTGATCTTCTGCGCGACCGTCGCCCTGGGACGAAAATCCGCGACCGCCGCAGTCTTGATGAGCACGGTACTCTCAGGAAACAGTTTAAAGACCGCCGCACGCATTTCCTCCGCGGTCTCCACCAGTGTGAGTTCCGCGGCCCCGGGAGCCGTTATGGAAGTGGGACCGCTGACCAGCAGCACTCTGGCGCCGCGGCGGAGCGCGGCTTCGGCAAGGGCGTATCCCATGCGCCCACTCGAGCGATTCGTCAGATAGCGCACGGGATCGATTTTTTCCCTGGTCGGGCCAGCGGTAATAAGTACGGTCTCCCCAGCCAGATCTTGCGCAGCCCCAAGCGCCGCGAGCACTTCCGCCACAATCGTTTCGTTCTCCGCGAGGCGACCCGCTCCGGTCATGCCGCAGGCCAGGTATCCACTGCCCGGTTCGACAACCCTGACTCCGCGCTTCCGCAGAATCTCTAAATTCGCTTGCGTCGCCGGATGATTCCACATGTTGACGTTCATCGCGGGCGCAACGACTACCGGTGCGGTGGTTGCTAGATAAAGAGTGGAAAGAAAATCGTTGGCGATGCCCTGGGCGAACTTTGCCAGAACATCCGCGGTCGCGGGCGCAACCAGAAGCGCGTCAATCGTCTGTGCAATCGCGATGTGTTCGATGGCTGATTCGACATTGGCCTGCGAATCGTCGGAGCCGAACAGGTCCGTGATGACTTTATCGCCGGAGAGCGCCGCAAATGTCAGGGGACGAACAAATTCCTGCGCCGCGCGCGTCATCACGACCTGTACGCGAATTCCGCGGTCCTGCAGCAGGCGGACAATCTCCGCCGCCTTGTAAGCCGCAATACCACCAGACACGCCCAGCGCGATTTTCATAGGAAGAAGCGGTGTCCCCACTTTTTGGTTCGAACGCCGCTTTCAAAATGGATGCCGCAAATGTGCCGAGGTTTCAGCCCTGCGAATTTGCGGCGGGCCAAACCGGCTCGTCGCCCGCCACCGAATTCTAGGCATCTTCCGCGAACTTACCGGAGCTTTCGGCCCCAGCCGCCACTGCAAGCTTGGGCAGCTCCGGAACTATCCACTTCACTTTGCCGGCCTTGATTTCGTCCTGCGCGATGCGGCACGGTTTGCGTGAAATGGTCTCGATTACCGGCGGAGCGCCAGCTTGCAGTTGCCGGGCACGGCGCGCCGCTACCAGAATGTAACGATAGTTGCTGTCAAACCCCTCGATCAACTTCATAGGACTCTCTCCTGGAACTCAATCGCCTTCACAACTGGGGGGACCTCAATTACGAACCGGCACAGTGACGAAAGAAGCCAGAATCGGTTGTACTCGCCCGCGCGCCTGTTCGAGCCGGCAGGCTTTTGCCGTCTCGAAAAGCTGAGCTTGTTCCGCCGTTGGCTTCGCCCCGCTTCGCCAGATCCGCTCGGCCAATACCACGGCCTTCAGTTCATCGGCGGATTGTTCGAGCAGGTTATTTACTAATATATAGTCGTATTTCGAGTAATTCTCAATCTCTCGCCGGGCCGTGTCCAACCGGCGACGAATGACGGGCTCGGGATCGAGCCCCCGGTTTCGCAGGCGCCACTCTAGTTTGTCGCGGTCGGGTGGAAGAATGAAGATGCTCACCGCATCGGGGAGTTTTTCTTTCACTTGGGCCGCACCTTGCACATCGATATCGAGCACCAGGTCGTGGCCGCGCTTCTCGGCCTCGCACAGAAACCGGCGTGCCGTTCCGTAGTAGTTTCCGGCGTTACCAAAGACCTTTGCATGCTCAAGGAATTCGTCACCTTCGACCATGGCCCTGAATTCCGCTTCCGACACGAAGAAATACTCTTTACCGTTCTTTTCACTTCCGCGGGGCGGGCGCGTTGTGTAAGAGACTGAAAAATCCAGCCCTTGCACCATTTTAAACAGCTCATTGACCAAGGTCGATTTCCCCGACCCCGACGGCGCCGACACAATAAAGACGATGCTCATTCGAGATTCTGCACCTGTTCTCGCGCTTTTTCGATCTCCGACTTCATCAACAAACCTGCCTCCGTGATCTTTAACGCTTCGCCCGCCAGGCCCGAGGTTTTCGATAGCAGCGTGTTTGCCTCCCGGTTCATCTCTTGCAGCAGGAAATCCATTTTCTTGCCTACCTCGCCGCCCTGATCAAGCAGTGCGACAAAATGATCGACGTGAGTGTTCAGGCGAACCAGTTCTTCCTGGATGTCGCTGCGGTCCACCAGCACGGCGGCTTCCTGAAGAATGCGATCCTTGTCGACCTGCGCGCCCAGCATCTCGCGCATCCGCGACTGGAGGCGCTCCGAATAAGCGCGCAGAATGGTGCTGCGGTGAGCCTCAATGCCGGATGCCGCCACACGCAGATGTTTCATTCGTTCGCGCAACTCACGCTCGATGCCCCGGCCTTCGTCCTCACGCATTCGGTTGAGAAGGCCGAGCACTTCTTCAACGCTCGCCATGACGGCCGATTGCAATTCTTCCTTCGGAATTTCCGCACCCGAATCCATTGCGCCCGGCATGCGCAGGACAACGTTGAGATCGGGCTCGCCCTGGAGGCCAAATTCTCCGGCGGCCGCCCGGAATGCCCGCACATATCCGGCAATGAGTTCGCGGTTCAGTCCGGCGCCATTCTGCTCCGAACCATCGAGGTTCAGGCCCACCTCAATATGGCCGCGAGCCAATTTCTCCTTCAGCACGCGGCGAAGCGCCATTTCCAGCGCATCGGCGTCGGAGGGTAGACGAAAATGCAGATCGAGGAAGCGATGATTTACCGATTTCAGTGATAACACGAACGCTGGTCCGGCATTGACCTGCCCCCGGACCTGCGCAAATCCCGTCATGGATCGAAGTGACATGAAAAATCCAAGGCTCAAGGTTGCAAGGCTTCAAAGTTTCAACGTAGCACTTCGCAGCCGATCAGAGCTGTTGCAAATCCCAGGTGCTTTACCTTCAAACTTTGGGACTTTGAAACCTTCTCAACTCCGGTTGTATTACGACGACACAGCTGCCTTCGGCGCTTCGGCCTCTGCAAACTGCAATTCATATAGGCGCCGGTACGTGCCTATTTTCTGAATGAGCGCCTCGTGCGCGCCAATATCACTGATCGTCCCATTCTCAAGAACCACGATCCGGTCAGCCCGGCGAACGGTCGAGAGTCGGTGCGCAATCACAAACACGGTACGCCCATGCATCAGATTTTGCAGTGCCGCTTGCACCAGCGCCTCCGATTCGCTGTCGAGCGCGGAGGTCGCCTCGTCCAAAATCAGAATCGGAGAATTCTTCAGAATCGCGCGCGCAATTGCGATGCGCTGGCGCTCGCCGCCGGAAAGCCTTACGCCGCGCTCACCAATCATCGTGTTGTAGCCCTCGGGCAGCGCACCGATAAATTCGTCGGCATGCGCAGCGCGAGCCGCCGCCTCCACATTCTTGAGCGAGACATGCGGCTGTCCGTAGGCAATATTGTTGCGCAGAGTATCGTTGAATAGCACGGTTTCCTGCGTGACAATGCCGATCTGCGAGCGCAAAGACGCGAGCGTGACGTCGCGAACGTCGAAACCGTCAATCAGAATGCGGCCGTTGCTGACGTCAAAGAAACGGGGGATCAAGTGGACCAATGTGCTCTTGCCCGCGCCGCTCGAACCAACCACAGCCAGAACTTCGCCTGACTTCACTTCCAGATTGATGCCATGGAGAACGCCGCGCGAATCCTCGGCATTTTGGTAGGAGAAGGCCACCTCTTCAAACCGAATCGCACCAGAAAATTTCGGCAATCGTTTTGCTCCTGATTTCTCCCGCACCTCGTCTTCAATATCCATGTAGCGGAAGATTTCTGACGAAGCCCCGATCGCTTGCTGAAAGTTGTTATTGAAGAGAGCAAACTTGCGCACCGGTTCGTAGAGCTTGAAGACGGCGACAATGAAGGCAAGAAAGGTGCCGGCCGTAAAGATATGGTGGTTGATCTGGTCGCGGCCCAGTAGCAGCAACAGCGCAATCGCCACCGCCCCCAGGAAATCCATCAAGGGGGAGCTGATTGCAAACGCCGCCACCATGCGGAGGTTGGCGCGAAACAGGCGGCGGGCCGCGGCCCGGTAGCGCTCCATCTCCCAGTTCTCCATCCCGAAAGCCTTCACGATGCGGTTGCCGGTGATGGTTTCGTGGAGAATGTTCTGGATTTCGGCGAGCTTGTCCTGGCCGCCGCGAGTCCGGGTGCGGACCTGCCGGCCGATTTTTCTCGAGGAGTAAAGGATCGCTGGCACAAACAGCAGCAGGACCCATGCCAGCTTTCCTCCCAGCAACACGACCACACCAGCGATGAATATCAGCGTGAAGAATTGCTGGAGGAATTCGGCCAGCACGGTTGACATCGCATATTGCACTCGTTCGACGTCGTTGATGATCGTCGAGAGCAGCGTGCCGGTTGTATGTTTGGAAAAGAACGCCGCCGAACTACGCAGGAAGACATTGTACAAATCGTCGCGCACGTCGGTGATCATTCCGTAGCCAGAGTAGTTCACGAGGTAGGTGCCGGCGTAGTCGAAAATCCCTTTGAGTGCCGTGGCCGCCACCAGCGCAAAAGCCACGGCCGTCCAGGGATTGTGGAAGTGCGACGGAATGACCTGCTGCAGATTGAAAACGCGCTCGGTGCCCGGGACCTTGAAGAGTTGGAGCGTTCTCCCCTCAGAGCGGGGGTTCAGCACGCTATCGAAGATGGGGCCGATCAGGAGAACGCGAAATGCGTCCAGCAACCCTACCAGCGCCATCAGCGCAACCGAGGCCAGAAATGGCGCCAAATACGGCAATATGTAGCGCAAGAGGCGCGCCAACTGACGGGGCCTCGCGGGAAGGCCGTCACTCCTCGCATCCGCCACTGTTGTGGTTGCCATGCGCGATACTTAATTCTACAGGCAGAACCGACTTCTGAGGTCTTTGACCTTTCGACGCGAGTGGGCTGAGGGCTTTAACGCCCTAAGCCTACTTCGGACTATCCCGATGCACGACCTTCACCTTATATCCGGCTTTCTTCAGTCGTTTGCCCACGTCCTCGGCAATCATCACGGAACGGTGTTGCCCGCCGGTGCATCCGAAGCTGATCGTCAGGTAGCTCTTTCCCTCACGAACGTAGTGCGGCAGTAGGTAAACCAGCAGATCGGAAATCCGGCTGATGAACTCCTGCGTCTGCGGAAACGACCTTATATATTTCGCAACCTTCGGGTGGCGACCCGACAGCGGACGAAACTCAGGCACAAAATGAGGATTCGGTAAGAACCGAACATCGAATACCAGGTCGGCGTCGTCAGGCACACCATGTTTGAATCCAAAACTAACGCAAGAAACCAGAATCGATCGCTCACCGCTCGAGCTGGGGGTGAAGCGGTCCGTCAAGTGCGCGCGTAGCTCATGAACGTTGAACTTCGAAGTATCGATCACCAAGTCGGCGATGGCGCGGATGGCCCGCAGATGCCTTCGCTCCGTGCGCAGGGAAGTCCGCACGGTGGTGCCCGTTCCCAGCGGGTGAGGGCGGCGCGTCTCGCTAAAGCGGCGAAGCAGGATTGGATCACTGGCTTCGAGAAAGATAACGCGCGTCGGAATGATTCGCCGCACCGACTTCAGAATCGCCGGCAGCTTCTCGAGCTGCGTACCCTCGCGCACGTCAACCACCAGCGCCGTGCGCGGAATTTCGCCAGACTGCAAGGCCAGTTCGGCGAAGCGCGGAATGAGTTCGACCGGCAGATTGTCGACGCAGTAAAAGCCGAGATCTTCAAACGCCTTCAGGGCAGAGGCTTTGCCCGACCCGCTCATCCCCGTAATGATGACCAGTTCGGAACCGTCGCGATGCTTATGCTGGCCGTGCTCGCCCCTTCGAGCGCGAACTACCCTGCCCGCCATGCGCTTGCCTTTCTCCGCCCCTACGCGAGGACCCATGCCGCAAATCTTAGCATTTTGCACCAGCCGCGGAGTCTACAGGTCTGGTTCGCCTGGCAGGCAGTCCCAGAAGGAGAGACGGAAATCCCAACGATGTGCCGACGACCGTGGGCGTAGGCGAGAGCGGGGAGAGAGAAATAGGCGGACTAGACTGGGCCGACGGGCTTAACCTTGCCCTATCGCTTAAAGTACATCCATACAGCAAGCGCCAACAAAACAATCGTTACGATCCAGAGGGATGAACCGCTCATTCCTGTTTTCTTATCCATGAAGGATATTGTAAGCTTGTCATCGTCACCTACAATGGGATTCGCGAGGCAGAGTAACTCCACGAATACGTCTATGGCTGTGGGGTTTGCGAGTAGCGGTTACACTCTTCCTGGATGCTTGCCATTTCCCACACTGATCGCATGTTCGTTCTCAGTGGAGCAGGCGTAAGCGCAGAAAGCGGAATCCCAACTTTTCGAGACGTGGGCGGCCTGTGGCGAAATCACCGGATTGAGGAAGTGGCCTCGCCGACGGCGTGGGACCGCGATCCCCGGCTGGTCTGGGAGTTTTATTCCATGCGCCGGAGGGTTGCTTCCGCAGCCAAACCGAACCCGGCGCACTTCGCGCTAGCCAAGCTCGAGCGGCATCTGCAGGAACGTCTCTTCCTTTGCACTCAGAACGTGGACAACCTGCACGAGCAGGCAGGATCAAAACAGGTTGTGCACATGCATGGAGAGCTTTTCAAGAGCCGCTGCGACGCATGCAGGCGTCCTCCGTTTGAAGACGTCAACGTCTGCGAGCCGCCGGCGGAAATTCCCCGGTGCGAGTGCGGCGGCCGGATTCGCCCACACATCTGCTGGTTCGGTGAAGTGCCCTTCGAACTGGATCGGATTTTCCGCGCACTGGAGAAATGCACGGTCTTCATGGCCGTCGGAACGTCGGGCATTGTCGAGCCTGCCGCCAGCTTTGTGGCTTACGTGGCTGGCCGCGCGCAAACTAGCTACGTAGGGCCGGAGGAGCCTGCCAACTTATCTTCTTTTACGCAGTGCCATCTGGGAAAAGCGGGCGATGTTTTGCCCGGCCTGCTCGGCGTTGTGTGATCGGGATGGCTCGGCTGTAATGAGTTCACTCATCTATCAAGAGTTGAACGAAGATTCCGGAACTCAGCGCGCAGGTAAATCCTACCGACAACCAGAATCCATTCCGGCGTTCGCATGCAAGCCCAAATGCCAGAATGCTCAGAAGGTCCATCATGGCAGTGAGAAGAGCTTTCAGCTGCGCTCCCATGTGTTTTCGCCGATGCGGTAGGCACCGAACATGCCGCCTCATGCGCAAACGTGAAAATCTTTGCATCTGCAACACTTTGCATTAGGGACAACAAAACCGCCCAGAAACTCCTGTTCGTTATTGATTTCTTGCCGACTGGCTGGTACGCTTTTTTGTGAGTAGTTCTTTGTGAGTAGTTCGCGTAGCTCCCCCAAAAGACCTAACCCTCCTCCCCATAACAAAGTTCCCCCGCTAGTAACAAAAGCAATTGCCAACCTTCATCTCCGGGGTCCCAATGCGCGCTTCTTCCGTCACTGCACACACATTTGTGTCTATCTCCGATCGAGTTTTCCGCCTTCTGCTTATCGTGCTTGTCGTAATGAGCGCGAGCTTGAGTGTATTCGCACAGACTCTTACCGTCGCGCCCGCCGCGCTTACTTTTTTGAATCAAGCGGTCGGGAGCACGAGCGCGGCCAAGATCGTGACGATCAAGAACACCGGCACGTCTGCCCAAGCCGTGGTGATGTCGCCCAGCGGACCTTTCACGGAGACGGACGCCTGCGGCGGCACCATTGCGAGTGGTGGCTCGTGCAAAATGAGCGTGTACTTCACGCCCACGATTACCGGGACGGTCCCGGGCGCGGTGAACATCAACGATGCATCGGACAATCTGCTCGCATCCGTAAGTCTCAGCGGCACGGGCGTCGAACCGGTCACGCTCTCTGTCACCAGCTTGAATTTTGGGACAGTTTTTGATGGCAATACCAGCGCGGCGAAGTTAATCACTCTTACCAATCACGAGAAAACAGCGCTTACATTTACCAGTATTGCGCCTACCGGAGACTTCGCGATTGCGAGCAATACGTGTGGCGCAAGCGTTAAAGGCGGAGCCAAGTGCGCGGTCGGTGTGACATTCTCGCCGACGGCTGTGGGGGCTCTCGCTGGCACCCTGACGTTTACTGACAGCGCGTCGAACAGTCCCCAGACGGTTAGCCTTAGCGGAACAGGTTCTGCGCCCGTTACGATTACTCCAGCCAGCCTGACGTTTGTCAGCCGCAATGTGGGATCAACAAGTGCAGCGGATAAGGTCACGCTAACCAACCACCTCACCACGTCTCTAACGATTTCGACAATTGCCGCGAGTGGCGACTTCTCGGTGGCCAGCAACACCTGCGGCTCCAGCGTGGGCGCGGGCTTGAAATGCACGGTCGGGGTAACGTTCACGCCGACAGCACTCGGCACGCGTTCAGGCACACTCACAATCGGCTACGGCGCCTTCGGCAGTCCAACGGTAGTGAGTCTGACAGGCACCGGCAATGTCACGGGACTGAGGTCGATCACCGTTACACCCGCCAATCCTTCGATCGCCGTGGGGAACACGCAGCAGTTTGTTGCCACCGGCCAGTTCAAAAGCGGCAACATAGCCAATCTGACGAATGTCGTAACCTGGAGTTCAGCGACGCCGAGTGTGGCGACAATCAACGCCACGGGACTCGCGAGCGCTGCCTCGGCGGGACAAACAGCGATCAAAGCGGCTTCGGGCACGATCAGCGGTTCGACTACGTTGACTGTCACAGGAGGGGTCACCTACACCATCGGCGGCACGATCTCCGGTCTTACCGGCTCGGGGCTTGTGTTGCAGGATAATGGCGGCAACAACCTGCCGCTCGCTGCCGGGGCAACTTCGTTCACGTTCA
>Ga0074044_10002238_pt1 | contig 16949 bp, 9 predicted proteins | sample BogForMeECP23OM1_FD_94443 | JGI IMG/M metagenome (GOLD analysis project Ga0074044, IMG submission 94443) | Bog forest soil microbial communities from Calvert Island, British Columbia, Canada - Bog Forest MetaG ECP23OM1 | ecosystem: Environmental > Terrestrial > Soil > Wetlands ...
CCTTTCTTGGAGGCGCCACGAACTCTTCCGCGTTCCGGGGCTACGCGTTCCCGCGCGGGCCACGGCGGAGAGGAGGCCGCCGCGGTCTCTGATCCACTCAGCGAAGGCGCTGCCAAAGAGCCGCCCTCTAAGAGCGCCCCTCCATGCCCTCAGAAAGCTGTCTCAGAATCACAAATTTCCCTGTCGGAAACCACCGGGATTGTGTTGCCTTGCGGGCCAGCCGTCGCAGCTTAGGCCGGCCGCCTTGCTCGCCACCCCGAACACTTCGCGGGTGCCGAGTTAGACTCGGGCCGAACCGCGCCAGGAGAAGCGCCGCGCCTCCTCTCTCGACGGCCTCGGCTACGTCAGGCTCAAGCGTATCGAGCCTCAGATTGAGCTCAGTCGCCACAGTCGCCAATCCGATATCGCGGTAAAGACTCGAGAAGGGCCTTCGGCCCGTGCTCGCTTCGCCAAGGGCTCGCGCGTCCGCGGTAAGGTCGATAGACATGGCGCACTCTCCAAACAATGTTGCAAGAGACACTTGGCGCAGGCTCAAGTAGCCGAAGATAGTCGCATTTTACAATCAGCCGTTCCAGGTTAGCGGCGAGGGTAATTTCTTGTAGGCAGCCGCTCAACTGAACGTAGGTCAGTGTCCGGTATATAAAGAGATTGGAGAGCTATACGGAGGTTTGTGCCGAGAGCTCTCGCGGCAGATCGCCGCCCGCGCAAGCATCTGCAGCGACACGGCATTGTTGCCTGAAGTTGCGTTGCAGTCGGTTCGAGAAGAAGCGGCCTTGCGTTCAGCGATGTCGGCGGCGCCATTGCGAAATGCCAGAGGTGCGAGGTTTCGGGAGCTTGACGGGATAGCCGGTCCGTGTTGCGGCTTACGCACGACGAAATCGAAGCGACGTTGAAGCGATGCCACGGCGCTCTGCGGTCAAGTTGAATCCCCTCAATCCGCCGCGCCCAATTGAGTTGAGGCGTTTGGTCCATACCAACGTTTGGGTTCGCACAACCAACGCACGACCCACGCCTACCAACGTACGATAAAGAAATACGCTGCACACAGCTAGATTCGTTACCGAGACCGCGATTGGATCGCAAGCCTTTCGAGCGATTAGCCTTCGGTGAATCGATGAGCGATTCCTCTGCAATCAGGATTGTTCACCCTTCTCAATTCGATAAGGGCACGCTGCAGACGCCCGGCTCAGAGCGCCAAGCCGCGATTGCGCCGCAACTCGGCATCCAGTCAATGATGTGGGGCGGCTTGTTCGAGGTAAAGCCGCACGCCCGCACGGGAATTCACCATCATGGCGTTCAACAAACAATTGCCTACGTTTTGTCGGGCGTGTGTGAAGTGAGGTGGGGCTTGAACGGCGAATTCGCAGCGAGTGCGGAGGCTGGCGATTTCATTCACGTTCCAGCGTTCTTACTCCACATGGAAATCAATCCGTCGAGTTCGCGACCGTTCCGATGGGTGGTGGTGAGGAGCACGTCGGCTCCGATCGTGGTCAATCTTCCGGAGGATACGTGGCGATCGTTCTCAGACGCCGGGAACCTCGCCGCCGGCTAGCCGTTTCACGATGACAAGAACGGCGTATCGAAATCATCAACGAAGGCGCTTGTCATGGACGAAAAGGAACACCGAGGTTTTCGGATCAGCCGACGAACGGTTTTAGAGTCCGGAACCGTCACAGCGGCCTTCATGCTCGGCGGTTTCCCGTGGATCGGGTTAACCGCCGAGGCGTCCGATGCTGAGTCGGCAATCAGTCCGATAAACGTCGAACTTCAAGTCAACGGCGTGCTCCATCGTCTGACGCTCGATCCGAGGACCACGCTTCTTGATGCCCTGCGTGAACATCTCGCGCTGACAGGTTCCAAGAAGGGGTGCGATCATGGCCAGTGCGGCGCTTGCACGGTGTTGCTGGATGGCCGTCGCATCAACTCCTGCCTCACGCTCGCCGCAATGCATGACGGCCAACCGATCACGACGATAGAGGGGCTCGCCGACGGTGAAGCGCTGCACCCGCTGCAGGCGGCCTTTATCGAGCACGACGGCTTTCAATGCGGCTACTGCACGTCGGGGCAAATCTGTTCCGCGATGGGGATGCTCAGCGAGAGCCGCGCAGGCGCGCCAAGCTATGTCACCGAGAATCTGGGGGAAGCCCAATCAGCCCTGACCGATGCGGAGATCCGCGAGCGGATGAGCGGCAATATCTGCCGCTGCGCCGCCTATCCGAACATCGTGGCGGCCATCAGACAAGCCGCGGGAACGCCCACATGAAGGCCTTCACCTACGAGCGCGCGAATTCGCTGGCCCAGGCGGCAACCGCCTCGACCAAGCCCGGCGCAAAGATCATCGCGGGAGGAACCAACCTGCTCGACTTGATGAAGCTGCAAGTTGAGACGCCCACCCATCTCGTCGATATCAACCGTCTTCCGTTAGACAAGATCGAAGATACACCGGAAGGGGGCCTGCGCATCGGCGCGATGGTGAGGAACAGCGATCTGGCGGCCGACCTCCGTGTGCGGCAAAGCTACGGGGTCCTCAGCCGGGCGTTGCTATCAGGCGCCAGCGCGCAATTGCGGAACAAGGCCACCACCGGCGGCAACTTGCTGCAGCGAACGCGCTGCACTTATTTCTACGATGTAACGAAGCCCTGCAACAAGCGCGAACCCGGCTTGGGCTGCGCGGCGCTGGAAGGTTTCAATCGGATGCACGCCATACTCGGCGCCAGCGACCAATGCATTGCCGTCAACCCGTCCGACATGGCTGTCGCGTTGAGGGCGCTCGACGCCCAGGTCGAGACTGTCGACGCCGAGAACACGACGCGCGCCATCCCGATTGCCCAGTTTTATCGACTGCCGGGGGACACGCCTCAGATCGAGACGACGTTGAGGCGGGGCGAGATCATCACCGCTGTCACCCTGCCGCCCCCACCGGCAGGCAAGCAGATGTATCGAAAAGTCCGCGACCGGGCGTCATATGCTTTCGCTCTGGTTTCCGTCGCCGTCATCGTGGACGCCGCGGGCGGAAAAATCCGTTCGGCGCGTCTCGCGTTTGGCGGCCTCGCGCCCGAGCCCTGGCGCGTCGCGTCGGCGGAGGAACGCCTGGTCGGGGCGCCGGCGAGCGAGAAGACCTTTGCCGCCGTCGCGTCCGACGTTTTGGCCGGAGCCCGCGGTTTTGGAGGCAATGACTTCAAAATCCCGCTCACGCGTCGAACGCTCCGCGCCGTTATAGCCGAAGCGAGCCTGACCTGAGGAGGCAAACCCAATGAAAATGGACGCTCCGATAGGATCAAACGCCCTCGATGTCGGCGCCCAGGGTGTCGTCGGCAAGCCACTGAATCGTGTCGACGGGCGGCTGAAGGTCACCGGAGGCGCTCGCTACGCCTACGAGTTCGAGCAGGGTCCGAAGACGGCCTATGGCGTCCTCTTGGAAGCCTCGATCGGCAAGGGGCGAATCAAGTCGATCGATACGGGTTCGGCGGAGCGAGCGCCGGGCGTAATCCTGGTGCTGACCTATCGAAATGCGCCCGAGCAGGGCACAGGCAATCATCACGTGGCCCACCCTGTGCTCACAAGCCCGGAGGTCCTCTATTATGGCCTGCCGGTCGCGTTCGTAGTGGCCGAGACTTTCGAGGAAGCCACAGCAGCTGCCTACCTTGTGCGCGTGAACTATGACGCCGCGCCTGGAAGATACACTTTGCGCAGCGGCCTGGGTGAGGCGCGCATCCCGCAGGGAGGCCCCCCGCCCGATAGCGCGGTGGGTGATTTCGCAGGCGCTTTCGCCACCGCTCCTGTGCAGCTCGATGTCACTTACACCACGCCCTTGCAAAGCCACGCCATGATGGAGCCCCACGCCACGCTGGCCATGTGGGACGGCGACAAACTCATCCTTCACACTTCCAACCAGATGCTGAATCAGGGCCGCGACGCGGTCGCCAAGACCCTTGAGATTCCGGTCGAGAACGTCCGGCTGGTCAGCCCCTTCATCGGCGGCGGGTTTGGCGCAAAGCTTTGGGTCAACGCCGACGCCATTCTGGCGGCGATCGCCGCGCGCCAGCTTAACCGGCCGGTGAAGGCGGCGCTGACGCGTCAGCAGGTGTTCCATGTCACGACGCACCGTTCGGACACCATTCAACGCATCCGCCTGGGCACGGATCGAGAGGGCCGCATTCTTGCAATCGGCCACGACGTGTTTTCGGGCAACCTCTGGAGCGAGCAGAACTACGAGGGCGCGGCCTTACAGACGCGGACGCTCTATGCCGGCGACAACCGGCTGACCAGGCATCGTCTGGCGCCTCTGGACATTCCTGTCGCTTCGTCGATGCGCGCCCCCGGAGAGGCCGTAGGTCTTCTGGCTCTGGAAAGTGCGATCGACGAACTGGCTGAGAAGCTTGACCTCGATCCGATCGAGCTGAGGATCCGCAATGAACCGACGCAGGATCCGGAGAAGCACATCCCATATTCCAGCCGTCACCTCATCCCCTGCCTCCAGGAAGGGGCGCGGCGGTTTGGGTGGGACCGGCGGAATCCAAAGCCTGGCCAGTCGCCGGACGGGCGTTGGCTCGTCGGAATGGGCGTGGCTGCCGCCACACGCGGGAACCCGCTTGAACTGTCCAAGGCCAACGTGCGGCTTGGACCGGACGGTTTGGCCGTTGTTCGCATGGCGATGACCGATATCGGTACGGGGACTTACACCATTCTGACTCAGATCGCAGCCGAGATGCTCGGCCTGGCACCGGAACAAGTTCGTGTGGAATTGGGCGACACCAACTTTCCGTACGCGTCGGGCTCGGGCGGTTCCTTTGGCGCGGCCAGTTCGGGCTCGGCCCTGTTCGACGCCTGCAATAATTTGAGAGCAAAATTGGCCCGGCTCGCGGATATGGACCCCGATGCGGCCCGCTTCGGCGACGGCCGGATTGCAGCCGCTGGGCAATCCAGGCAGCTCGTAGACCTGGTCGGTCCGGAAGGCATCGACGGCGACGGCGAGATCAGACCCGGCGCCACGAGCACCGAATTCTCGCAACAATCCTATGGCGCGCACTTTGCTGAAGTCTGCGTTGATATCGATACCGGCGAGGTCCGGTTGAGGCGCATGCTGGGCGTCTTTACCGCCGGCCGCGTCTTGAATGAGAAGACCGCGCGATCTCAGGCGATCGGCGGTATGATCTTCGGCATCGGCGCGGCCCTCGAAGAAGCAATGATCCTCGATCCTCGCTTCGGCTGCTTCGTCAACCACGATCTCGCCGAATACCACGTTCCCGTCCATGCTGACGTGGTCAATGTGGACGCGATTTTTCTCCCCGAACTCGATGCAGAATCCAACCCTCTGAAAAGCAAGGGCATAGGCGAACTGGGCATCTGCGGCGCAGGCGCATCGATCGCGAACGCGATCTATAATGCCTGCGGCGTGCGCGTCCGCGACTATCCGATAACCCTCGACAAACTGATTTCCGAACTGCCGACTCAAGCATGACGACGTCGACGACCAGATGTGCTGGTTCAGCTGTTGAATCGAAGTGCGGGACCACGACCGCTGCCGGGCAGAGTGCGAATCACGGAGGTCACCTAATGGAACCGTATGCAACCCGGCGCTACCTGCTGCTGACCTCACTTCTTGCGGCGCTGCCCTTGAACCTAACGGGTGCGGCCGCCAGTCCTCTCAATCCGGCTCAGACAATCATCAAGCTGCCGGACGCATTGCAATGGGAATCGCAGCGTTCGTTTCCTCAGGGTAGCGCCGACATTTGTCCCTTGACCGGGGAGAGCACTGCGCCGGGGCTCTACTATGTCCTTATCCGCTGGCGCCCAGGATACATGAGCGCGCCGCATACTTATACTACCGATCGGTTCTGCGTCGTTGTCTCGGGCATTTGGTGGGTTAACAGCGGCCCGGACTTCGACCCCGCTTCGTGCGTCCCTGCGCCTGCCGGCAGCTTCGTGCACCGCGTAGCTGGAACTCCGCATTACGACGGAGTGATCCGCGGCCAGAATGAGCCGGCGGTCATCGCGATCTGCGGTATCGGTCCGGTAAACTTCGCGCTCGCGGATCCATCGAAACCCCCGTGGCGAGCCGTGTGAGACCGCCAACCACACTGTGATCTCTGTCGTCGCCTCGGCTGTACTGCCCAGGCTCCGCCGCGCCGTAGTCAATCGCACCGACGGATTTTGCGGTGGCGCTAGCGCTCTGCCGACAACGGAACGGTGAAATGGACATTGGCGCCATGCGGCGCGCGCGGCGACACCCACAATCGCCCGCCATGGGCTTCGACGATTGACCGGCAGATGGCGAGTCCCATGCCGAGGCCGTCCGGCTTTGTAGTGAAGAAGGGCTGGAACATGCGCTCCACGATCGCCGGATCTAGCCCCGCGCCAGTGTCCTTGACCACAACGAGCACGCTGCCTGGCTCAGCGAGAGCTGAGGTTATCGTTAACTCCCGGGCGCGCTCCGTTACCTCTTTCATGGCTTCGACGCCGTTCATAATCAGGTTCAAAAGCACCTGCTGCAATTGAACGTGATCGCCCATGGCCGGCCGGCCGGCCGCGCCGAGTTCGGTGCGCAGGATGACGTCGTGCCGCAGCAATTCGCCGCGGGCGAGCGCCAGTACTTCGCTGATAACATCGTCGATATCGAGCCTGATCAGTTGCGGCCCCGATTTCCTGGCGAGCGCCCGCAGCCCGCGGATCACCTCGCTCGCGCGCAGGCCATCCTGCCTGATCGAGGAGAGGGAATCCTGCACTTCGTTAAGATCGGGCTCATTCCGGTCCAAGAACCGCAACCCGGCCTCGCTCTGGGTGACGATGGCGGCGAGTGGCTGATTGATCTCATGGGCGATCGACGCGGTGAGTTCGCCCATCGTCGTCAGCCGCGCCATTCGCTCAAGGTCCGCCCGTGCGTCCCTCAGCGCCGCCTCGGCAAGTTTGCGCTCGGTGATGTCGACCGCGACAGCGGCGAGGAGAGGCGCGCTTCCGGCTGCCGGGGCACGAAAGGAGTCGACCTCCGCCCAGATTACACCGCCATCCTTGCGCCGATAGCGCTTCTCGATGCGGCGCGGGGACGGGCCGCCCGCGGCGTTGGCCGCGATGACCGCCTGGGTGGCGGCTTGATCATCCTCGTGGGTGATGTCGGCGGGCGAGAGACGGCGCAGCTCTGCTTCGGTGTAGCCTGTCATTTTCTGAAGGGCCGGGTTCACGGCGACGTAGCGTCGGTCCGGTCCAAGCAAGGCGACGCCAACGGGTACGCTTTCGAAAAGCTTGCGCCAGCGCTCCTCGCTCGACGTCAGTTCGGCATAGAGCTGGGCGTTTTCCAAGGAAATCGCGGCCTGCGACGCTAGCAGCTTCAAGACCGCGATCCGGGCAGGCGTGAAAACGGACGCGGCCACATTGTTCTCGAGGTACAGCACGCCGATAAGCGTGGCCTGTTTGATCAGCGGCAGACAGAGGACCGACCGGACGGGCCTGGAAGCGACGTATTCATCCGCCGAGAACGGCTTGTCCCTGAGGGCGTCATGCGAAATTACCGGCTCCTGCGTCCGGATGACATATTGCAATATCGACAACGGAAGTTCCGAGGGCGCCGCGAGGGCGTGCCGGAGGTTGACCTCAACAGTCTTAAGACCGGTGCTCGCTTCCGCCTCGATCCACAACTGGTCACCCCGGGGGAGGATCAGGAGGCCTCGTTCGGCCCCGGCGTGCTCGACCGCAATCATCATTAGTGTCTTGATCAAGTTCTCGAAAACAATCTCACCCGACACCGCCTGCGAGGCCTTGACCACCGTCTCGACGTCCAGCTGCGCGACGGGCGCGCCAATCGTTGCGGCGCCAGAGGTCGCGGGTCTTTCCTCCTCCAAGTGCGGGTAGCGTTGGTCGAGGCGCCTGACCTTGCCGTGCGCGCCCCACTGGAGATAGCAGCGCCGGGCGTCCCGCAGATAGACGTACGCGATCCTCTCGACGCCTCGCGCCGAATAGAATCGTGCGGCCAACTCGTGGGCGACCCCCTCATACTGAACGAAGCCGTGTTCGCGCGCGGATTGAATGGCCTGCTCGTAGAGACGCATAGCGTCGACGTCCCGACCTTCCAGACGGGCGATCTCAGCCGACACCAGCGCGTGCTTGTCGGCGAATGTCGGTGGATAGTTTTCGGCCCACTCGCGCAGCTGTTCGCAGTGCAAAGTGAGGAGTTCCCACCACTCGGATTGCTGCTCAGCCGCCGCCGTTTCAAAGAGCGCTGTCACCGCTAGCGCAGTGTAGTAAGAGTAGTCGAGCATCTGCAACTGGACGGCCGAGATCCAAAGCAGCGCCTGTGCCTCTTTGGATGCCGAAAAAGCGTCGGCGAAGTCGTCTGACAGGTACCGCGCCTTGAGTTTACGAATCCAGTGCAAGCAAATCACCGTGGGCGTCCTTGAGGCCGTCAGTTGCGCTTCGAACGCGGCCTCGTCGAATCGCTCGTCGGTAAAGGCAGAGAAGGTTGCATCGCGGCCCTGCATGCTTGCGATGAAGCGTTGCTGGCTCACAATGAGGTCCACGACATCGCGGAACTTGGCTGCCCGAGCGAAGCCCAGCGCCGTCTCCGACTCGCGCCACACCGCATCGAGCGGATCATTCCGCACGAGCAAACCTGTGATAGTTTGGTGCATGCCGTAGCAAGCGAAAGTTAAATCGCCTGCGTCAGCCGCGGTGCGAGTGGTCGCTCTACGGAGTTCGATCACACTCGTGATCGGCTGGGTCCAGAAGGCCGCCAGTCCCATCGCATGGGAGACCTTCGTGTGGTAGGCGATGAAGCCGTGCTTCTCGACCAGGTCACCGGCAAGCTTGGTAAGGCGGTAGCCTTCGCGGTAACGGTGAAAGGCCGCTCCGAGGATAGACCCGAGGGAAGCATAGGCGTACGCGGAGGCGCCGCTCATCCCGTGCTGTAGGCTTGCGTTCACCATGCGGCACGCGACCAGGCAAAACAACTGAAAGTCGGTAAACGTGGCGGGGCCGGCAAGGACTGAGAGCATCTGCATCTCTGCCTGCAGTTCCGGATCGGTCATCATCGGCAGATCGATCAGGCGCTCGATCGAGCGCCCATTGAGATTCCGCCAGACTGTCTCGTATTCAGTTTGAACCTCTTCCCGACTCGGGTGTTCCGGCAGGTCGATGCCGAACAAGCGTAGGCACGTGAGGGCGGTGGCTACCGCCTGCGCGTTCTCCGACTTCATGGTCTGGATGATGACTTTCAGGCGGTATGCGGCCGCCTGATCGAGTTTCGACGCCGCGCGCTGCAGCAACTCCGCAATCAGTTGCTCGGCCTCTTCGAAGTTGCCGCTCAGAAACTCGCACTCCGCGCGTTCGAGCCGAAGGCTAAACATCAAGTCGTACTGGATGTTCCAGTCGCTTTCGTCCAACAGCTCCATGCCGGCCGCAAAGTACACGCACGCCGACGCATTGGCCGCCGACCCCTTGGCAGTTCGCCCGGCGCGCAGGTCAATCTTCGCCACCTCCGCTTTCTCCTCCCGCTCGATCAGCCGCCCGGCGCCCCGATTGAGATGGTTGACGACATCGAACAGGTGCTCGGCGAGCTGGTCCTGCGCCAAGCTCGCAAGCAGCGCGCGGCCGATGCGCAGGTGGATGTCGGCACGGCTTTCTTCCGGGATCAGCGAATACGCCGCCTGCTGGATCCGGTCGTGGAGGAATGTGTAGGCGCTCTTCTGCCTCAGGACGAGGCCTGCATGGACGGCCTCCCACAACGCCGTGTGCGCCGCCTCCTCAGTCTCCTCGTAAGCCAGAGCGAGCGTGGAGACTTCCGCGACATTCCCAAGGCAGGCGAGCTGTTTCATCGCCTCCTGGGTGGGGACGGAGAGCCGCTTCATCTTTTCGACCAGGAGATCCGCGACGTTGTCGGTGTAACTCCTGGCGCGGATGCGATCGATGTCCCAGCGCCACGCCGGCGCGACCGGATCGAATGCGAGGAGCCCGTCTTCGTTCAGCGCCGTGAGGAACTGAATCGCGAAGAACGGATTGCCGCTGGTCTTCCCGTGCACCAGTTGCGCCAGGGGCCGCGCGAGCTCGGGCGCGGAATGCACGGCGTCGGCGACGAGCCGGCCAATGTCCTCGATCGGAAGAGGGCTCAGCACGATCTCCTCGACCTTTGCTCCGGCGTTGCGGATCGCCTCGATCGTCTGCATCAGTTGGTGCGCGGGGCCGACCTCGCTGTCCCTGTACGCCCCGACAAGCAGCAGGCGCCGAACCTCCCGATGGGTGACCAGATGCTCGATGAGTTCGAGCGTCGCCGCGTCCAGCCATTGCAAATCGTCGAGGAACAGCGCGAGCGGGTGCTCCTGGCGCGCGAACACGCCAAGGAAGCGACGGAAAACCATCTGAAAGCGATTCTTGGCGTCCTGCGGCGGCAAGTCGGCGACCAGCGGCTGGGCGCCGATAATGAGCTCGAGCTCGGGAATGAGGTTGACGATGAGTTGGCCGTTCGGGCCCAGCGCCTCGCTCAGGGAGTCCCGCCACCGGCCAACCTCCGCCTCGCTCTCGCTGAGAAGGGGCCGCACGAGGCTGCGGAAAGCCTGGGCCAGGGTGGCGTAGGGGATGTCGCGTTTGTACTGGTCGAACTTGCCCGACGCGAACAGGCCGCGCGGCGGGACGAGCGCCTTGTGGAGTTCGTTCACCACCGAAGATTTGCCGATGCCGGCGTAGCCGGAGACGAGCACGAGCTCTGACGCTCCGTTCGCCACGACCCGGTCGAAAGCGCCAAGCAGCGTTCCGATCTCGTGCTCCCGGCCGTAGAGCTTCTCCGGGATGAGCAGTCGGTCCGGCACGTCGTCAGCGCCGAGCAGGAATGGCTCTACGCGGTGATGCCGCTCCCATTGCCCCAGGCACTTCCGCAGGTCGGCCGCAAGACCCGCAGCGGTCTGGTAGCGGTCCTCGGCATTCTTGGCGAGGAGCTTCATCACGATCGCCGAGAGCGGCGGCGGAATGCCTGCCACCCGCTGGCCGGGCGGCGCCGGCTGGCGGGCGATGTGGCAATGCACCCATTCCATGGGATCGGAGGCGGCGAAGGGCAATTCGCCGGTCAGCATCTCGTAAAAAGTGACGCCCAGGGCGTAGAGGTCGCTGCGGAAATCGATCGACCGGTTCATCCGGCCGGTCTGTTCCGGGGCCATGTAGGCGAGCGTCCCGGCGATCACCTCCGGCGGCGCCGGGGACTGGCGGTCGCGCGGCAAGCGCGAGGCGATGCCAAAGCCCATGATCCAGGCGTGGCCAGTGACCGAGTTCACCAGAACGTTCGCCGGCTTGATGTCCTTGTGGACGAGACCGCGCTGGTGAACCTGACCAACCGCTGCCGCGATGCGGATTGCGAGACGCAGAAACGACGCGATCTCGAGGGGCTCCCCCATGAGCCGCAACAAAGGCTCGCCGCCCGGGTCCTCGCTCAGGAGCGTAAGCCGCCCTTGGCGAGACGCCAGCCTCAAGGGCCGGGCGGCCCAGGCAGGATCGAGCTCCTCTCGCAATGCATAGGCATGTTGCAGGCGGGTGATGGTTTCCGGGGAGGGTTGCGCCGATGAGGGCATAACAGCCAAGAGCGGGAAGGGTTTGCCATCCCCAACCTCCCGGGAGAGGACGAACTCCCCGTCCTCCCAAAGAATCTCAGGCGGATGTCCGGGCGAAGCCGTCACTCGCGGGCCTCTAAGACCTCGTGTCGGTGCGCGTTCGACGCGGCCTGACCGAAATCGTGATCGCGACCAGATCTTCTTAGGCTTACGCGGAATCTCGCGCAAGCCGCCCTGCATGTTCGGATCCACACGCAACTGGTTGGTTACAGATATCCGGCGGTAGTGCTGGGCGACTGTGCGCTGACTCGCGAATGCTCGATCCTCGTACGCAACCACAGCTGCCGAACTACAATGAGCTGCTTGTCGTGATAAAGCGCCGCCGGACAGCTCGAAATAGCAACGGCGGGAGTCGCATGGTTCTGTTCGTGTCGGGCGCGATTCCGCGGCGGGAACCGGCCCGACCCAATGGACATCATGGCAGGGGGGAACAGGGGCAATACGCGTTCGGCTTGCAGTAATATGGGTCGTTTGCGCCGATGAAACAGTCGCCGGCATAGTAGCGCATCCGATGATGCCCCCTGTAATGCATGCTTACTCGACGCCCGGTCGTCGGCGCGTACTTGCCCGCCAGAGCCGAGGGGCCTGCGAAGTGGCCGGGATTGACTGCAAGAGGCGCGCCTGCGAATCTGCCTGCGGAAAGACCGCCGAGGTGGCCGCCAACGCTACCGACCCCGCCAACGTCGCTGCCCCCGAAGCCGGCGAAATGGCTACCCTCAAACGCACCGACCGGGCTACTTCCGAACCCGCCGACATTGCTACTCCCAAATCCGGCCACGGGGCCTCCCCCGAACCCGCCGATCCGGCTGCCGCCAAACCCGCCGCCAGCGACGAAATCACTTCCAATCCCGCCTCCCATATGACCGCCTCCCCCGCCGTGGCCTCCGCCTCCTCCGCCGCGCGCCGCCGCGACGTTCGCCGCCGCTCCGGACAAGGCGACCGCAAGGGCAAGGACGACGATCCCGTGCAGCATCGTACTCTCGGTTCGCTGCACGCGTGGGACGGGACGCTGCCGCGACAGCCGCCCCGAGAGCTGCAGCGTCAAATCCGCGATCCTGCTGTGAATGGTCATTAGAAGTCTCCTTTGGAGAAGCGACGATACCGCCGCAAGAAGGAGATAAATTTCGGTGAGAATAAAACAAATGACACCTAAGTATACGTTTGTAAAATATGCGTTTCGTGTTGTGACGTTTTCTTTCGATGGGCTAATGCGTCGGTTTATTTAAGGAGGGGTCCCATAAAGTCTTGGTCCGAGATTGAGGAGTCCGTCGGCGCCCGAATGACGACCATTCCATGGTTTGTGGCCTGATGGCAGGAGTTGCATGCGGAGGTCAGATCGCCATAGGCCTTGGAAAAGGCTGTGTCGTCCTTCGCCTCGATTGCCTTGTGCAGGTCCTCAAAAGGCTGAGCGGTTACGGATGCAATCATGTCTTGCAGCGGAATTTCGTGTTCCATGGGGTGAGCGCGACCGAGGCGTTCGAAGGCGCCCTTCAGATTCCCCAGTTCGTAGGCAGCAAACGACCAGTCTCGGCTCCTGGCGGCGATCCACAATCTGACGTGACGGGGCTGAATAGTCGCGATCATAAGATCGCTGATGCTCGGAACATAGTTTGTCGCCGACGGCGCCGGCGATGCATCCGGTAGGGCCCACGTCGCTTGAGTCCACAGCGCCAGACAGAAGTATCCCGAGATCGCCGAAGCCAGGATAATGCCGTATTTGATCGACCGTCGGTTTCGAAGCTTTCGCATCATAGGGCTCCCTTGATCGACCTCAAGGAGTGGGGCGTCGGGGAGGTACCCCAGACGGATAACGATGGCTGATACTTATTCGACTGCCTCGCAGCGCGCGCTGTTCGCCCAATGGGGCGCGGCGCCCATTAGATAGCCGGCAAGTCAGTCAAGGACTGCAGAGGACGGTGTCCCTTGCCTCGGCGTCATTAAAGTCACGAAAAACGCGGCATCGGTCGGGCGGGTCGATTGCGTCGGTCGGGTCGCTATTAGAAGCAGCGCCGCCGGTCTGTTCAGAAGGGTTCCAGTACCCTTCAACCGTTGCGGGCGCCGCGGCAGTAGGGCCGGAAGAAGTTCCGTACCCTTCAACGGTCACGGGCGCCTCGCCCGCAGGTGCGCCGGTGACAGTATCCTGGGCGGCGGCTGGGGCGAGGGATATGACGACCCAAACCGGGGCCGTCGACAGGAATGTCAAGACTAAGCGTTTCATTTGATTATCTCCGATTAATCGCGAACGATCGAAAATTGTGAGACTTTCAAACAACAGCCCTCTACCCAGGACGCGACAAGACCCCGGGGGAACTCCTGGAGGGTAGCGAATGGCTCTTTTCATCCGGCTGCCCAACACCGCGCCGCGATTAACCGTTCGTTGCATGCGGCGCGTGTTGGATAGCCGGCGAATAGATCAGGGACCACAGACGCTCGTGTACCTTCCCTGGAAGCCGTAAAAGTCTCGAGTAACGTGGCACCGCTCGGCCGGTTGGATCGCGTAGACCGGGCCGCTGCTCGAAGCAGACGCGCCGGTGTATCCGGAAGAGTTCCCGTACCCTTCAACGGTCACTGGCGCTTCGCCCACAGGCGCGCCGGTGACCGTATCCTGGGCGGCGGCTGGTGCGGCGGATAAGACGGCGCAAACCGTGGCCGTCGAGAGGAATGTCAAGACTAAGTGTTTCATTTGATTACCTCCTATGATTGAGCGCGAACGATCGAAATCGCGCGGCTTGCAACGACAGCCTTGCAGTCTTGCGGTGATGTCTGGACCGCTCTGTACAAAAGAAGCGACCAGAGACGAGTCCGCAGGATTGCGTTCTGCCGCTTCGTTATTTGAACGAGCGCCACGTAGTTTCAAAGCTCTACTGAAGATTTCAGGAGACATACTTCAGGATGATTTGGATAAGACGATCGTAGCTTATGCCCTCGCGGCCGGGCGATAACCGATCCGTGCGCCGCGAAGGCAATTTCATGCAAACGCCTTTGGACGGAATCGCTCTCGCGGAGGCCAGGACCATCCGAAGGTCTGGGCGCCATCGATTATCAAGGCCGCGAGCAGCGTGCCTCCAGTCACGGCGCAACAAAACCAAAATCCGGCACAAGGAAATCAAAACCCGGCGCAACGAAATCCAAATCGCTCTTCCTTCCAAGGGATCAACGACTGCTGGCGGTACCCGCGCGATCAACCCAATAGCCTCACTGGGCCGCAGGCGCGACAGCCTCCGCGCTCTTGAGCTCACGCCCGCGTTCCAGCCAACCGCTTAGTCGATCCAAGAAGATGTAGACGACCGGAGTCGTGAAGAGCGTCAGCAGCTGTAAAGTCGCCGAGCCGCCACCCCTGGCATCGCCCTAATCGCTTGCCATCGCCGCTCAACCGACCCGCATCGCGCTGGCGAGAGCGGAGGGCTTGGCGCGACTCGGGGCCGACAGGGCCTGACCGATCTTGTCCATGTAGATGAATACGATCGGCGTGGTGAAGAGCGTGAGCACTTGCGACACCAGCAATCCGCCGACGATCGCATAGCCCAGCGGTTGCCGGATTTCGGACCCGGTCCCGGTTCCGAGCATGAGAGGGACGCCGCCGAACAGCGCGCACATGGTCGTCATCAGAATGGGCCGGAAGCGGAGGAGGCAGGCGTGATGGATCGCGTCCTCGGAGGAAAGACCCTCATGGCGCTGCCCTTCCAGCGCGACGTCGACAAGCATGATGCCGTTCTTCTTCACGATGCCGATCAAGAGGATAATGCCGATAATCCCGATCACATCGAGCGGCCGGCCGACAAGCATCAGCGTGAGGAGTGCGCCGAGACCGGCCGAAGGCAGCGTCGACAAGATCGTCAACGGATGGATCGTGCTCTCGTAGAGCATGCCAAGAATGATATAGACCGCGAACAACGCCGCGAGGATCAACGGAGGCGTGGTGCTGAGCGAGCTTTGGAAGGCCTGCGCGTTGCCCTGGAAACTGGTGGCTATCGACGGCGGCAAGTGAAGATCGCGGGTAGTCTTTTGCACCGCAGAAACCGCGGCGCCGATCGTCGCGTCGGGCGCGAGATTGAAGCTCAGGGTGACCGACGGAAACTGGCCCTGATGATTGACCACGACCGGGGCGACGGCCGGCGTCAGGCTGGCGATCTGGCTCAAGGGCACCATTGTGCTGTTCTGGGAAAGAACGTAGATGCGTTGCAGCGCATTGGGTCCCAGCTGATATTGCGGATTGACTTCGAGAATCACGTAATATTCGTTGAGTGCGGCGTAGATCCGGGCGATATGACGCTGGCCGAACGCGTCGTAGAGGGTGGAGTCGACCGTTGCAGGCGTGATGCCGAACAGCGCAGCGGCCGCGCGGTCGATCTGAATCTTCTGGATGCGGCCTGGCGCTTCCTGATCGCTGGCGACCGCCGTCAGCTCCGGTAAATCCTGCAGCTTGGCCATAAGTTTCGGCGCGTAGAAATTGAGTTCGTCCTGGTCGATGTCGACCAGGGTGAACTGGTACTGCGTCTTCGATAGCCGGCTGCCGATGGTGATGTCCTGCGCCGCCTGCATGTAGAGCCTCATCCCCTGCACCGGTTGCAGCGCGGTCGTGAGCCGGGCGATCACCTGGTCGGCCGTCACATTGCGCTGACCTTCGGGCTTCAGGGTAATGAAGACGCGGCCGTCGTTCTCGGTGACGGTGGGGCCGCCGGGCCCGATATAGCCGACTGCGGACGCGACAGCGGGGTCGTGGGCGGCGATTTCGAGGATCGCCTGCTGCCGTTGCTTCATCCCCTCGGGCGAGACATCCTGGGCCGCTTCGCTGATCCCCATAATGATGCCCGTGTCCTGTTGCGGGAAGAACCCTTTGGGGATGACGACGAAAAGCGCGATGGTCGCCGCCACGGTGGCGATCATCACGCCAAGCGTGATCCGACGATGTTTGAGAGCAACGATCAGAGCGCGATCGTAGACCTCCACCAGCCAGGTGAAGAACGCTTCGAGCGCGCGGGAAACGCGGCCCTCCTTCCCATGCGCCGCGGCCGGCAGCAATTTCGCACAGAGCATGGGAGTGAGCGTCAGCGAGACGAGCACCGAAACCAGAATCGAGACGGCGACGGTCACGGCGAATTCCCGAAACAGGAGTCCGACCACCCCGCCCATCAGGAAGAGCGGAATGAAGACCGCGACCAGCGAGATCGAAATCGACACAATGGTGAAGCCGATCTCGCCGGCGCCATAAAGCGCCGCCTGTAACGGCGACGCGCCGCCTTCGACATGCCTGACAATGTTCTCGACCATGACAATGGCGTCGTCGACGACGAAGCCCACCGCGATCGTGAGAGCCATCAAGGACAGATTGTCGAGGCTGTAGCCCAGGACGTACATCACGGCGAA
>Ga0074044_10002239_pt1 | contig 16947 bp, 14 predicted proteins | sample BogForMeECP23OM1_FD_94443 | JGI IMG/M metagenome (GOLD analysis project Ga0074044, IMG submission 94443) | Bog forest soil microbial communities from Calvert Island, British Columbia, Canada - Bog Forest MetaG ECP23OM1 | ecosystem: Environmental > Terrestrial > Soil > Wetlands ...
AGAAGTGTTGGAGCATGCAAAGTGCGTGGCCGTCATACCGCACATGGTCAAAGGTGGGTTTGTCTTCGGGGCCGAAGGAGGCAAAGGCGTAGCCACCTGCCGCACGGCGGATGGTTGGAGTGCGCCGGCATTCATCACGATTTCGGGCGGAAGCTGGGGCCTGCAGATCGGTGTGGAAGCTGTTGACGTGGTACTGATCATTCAGAATGACAAAGGGATGCAAAGGCTGCTCTCCAGTAATTTCCAAATTGGAGGAGACGCTTCCGCAGCAGCGGGTCCAGTTGGACGGCACGCCGAGGCGGGTACGGATTGGAAGATGGATACAGAGATCCTGACCTATTCCCGTGCCAAGGGTGCGTTCGCTGGGCTCACGCTGGAAGGCGCATCGCTCCGGCAAGACAGTGATTCCCGGCACGCGATGTACGGCGACGTCACAACTCGGGCGTTGCTGTTGGGCGAAGTGCCGGTTCCGCCCGCAGCCCAGCCGTTTCTTGCGGAAGTTCGCGGCGCGAAAGCTCAAGCCCGAGCTGCAGGCAAAGCTGAAGCCAATGAGAAAGAGAAAGATCAGAAGTAGGACATTGCAGAATTGGGCTGCCGCTGTTTGTCAAACGGGCGACTCTGTATGTTCAGATGGCGGCACATCCCATCGTTTAGGTTATGACAATCGTATCCCAACAACGACCCTGGTGGTAATCCTCCACCGTACCTACGCTAGCAACTCCCCCAACTCCCGCGGACTCTCGATCAGCACGTCCGGCGGCACCTCGTCCAGCGATTGGGGAGCAAACCCGTAAGTTACGCCGCAAGTCCACAAACCGGCATTGCGCCCGGTCAACACGTCAACCGACGAGTCGCCAATCATCAGCGCCTCCTCCGCCGCCACGCCGGTTTCCTGCAGAATGGTCCGCACCCCCAGCGGATCGGGCTTCTTTGTCGTAAAGCTGTTGCCGCCGTATACACACACAAAAAAGTCCCCCAGCCCCAGCGCCCGCACAATGTCGCGCGAAGCATGGACTGGTTTGTTCGTGAGCACCGCCATTTGCCGTTGCACTCCATTGGCCTGCGCCCGGTTCGCTGGCTCAGCCAGCCGCGCCAGCGTCTCTGGAATCCCCTCATAGACCGTGGTGTGGTCAAGCTTGTGCAGGCGATAGTAGCCTAGAAAATACTCCAGCGCCCTGCGGAGCAATGCTTCGTCGTCCGTGTCCCCAAGCGCGCGGCGCACCAGCGCCGGAGCGCCGTCTCCCACATAGCTCGCAATGAGGTCGCCGTCCAGTTCGGGACGGCCGATATGAAGCAACATTGCATTCACCGAGTGAACCAAATCCAGCCGCGAGTCGATCAGGGTGCCGTCGAGATCAAACACCAGCAAGCGGATTCGACCCGGATCAAAAGTGCGCAGGAAGCCAGTCATGGAGAATTCAGGATAAACCAGTCTCAGGTCTCAGAAAGAACTGACTGCATACGAATCGGCAGTCAAAACCAGCGGAATCATCGAAAAGAGGAATCATGCCGAGACCTGATTTACAATGTTGCGGGGCTGGAACTCCGTGGGGTGAAGAACGCAGCATGGCCACGACCAAAGTCGATCCCAAGCTGAACGAAAACGGCATAGCTAAAAAGGCCAAGACTTATCAGGGCCTGACCGGTCAGCAACTCGTTGATGCCTATCGCATCATGTTCGCCTCGCGGCGTATCGACGACCGCGAGATCCTGCTCAAGCGTCAGCAGAAGGTCTTCTTCCAGATCTCGGGCGCAGGCCACGAAGCCATGGGCGTCGCTGCGGCTTTTGCGTTGAAGCCCGGCTACGACTGGTTCTACCCCTACTACCGCGACCGCGCGCTGTGTCTCGCCCTGGGCGCAACTCCGTACGAAATGCTGCTGGGCGCCGTAGGCGCAGCCGACGATCCCAGTTCCGGCGGCCGCCAGATGCCCTCGCACTGGGCCTACAAGCGGCTCAACGTCGTGACCCAATCCTCCGCCACGGGCACGCAGATTCTGCAGGCTGTCGGATGCGCCGAAGCCGGCCGCTATTTCGCGCAGCATCCCAAGGCTACGCAAAAAGCCGACGGCGATTACCGCCAATTCAAGGATGTCCAATTCCAAGGCGATGAAATCACCTACGTCTCTCTCGGCGACGGCACTACCAGCGAAGGCGAATTCTGGGAGGCGCTGAATACCGCCTCCAACCGCCGCCTGCCCGTCATTTTTTGCGTTGAAGACAACGAATACGCGATCTCCGTACCCGTGGAGGTGCAGACCTCCGGCGGCAACATTTCGCGCCTCGTTTCCGGCTTCCCCAACTTCCATTTCGAAGAGATTGACGGCACCGACCCCGTCATCGCCTATGCGGCCTTCAAGCGAGTGGCCGACTATTGCCGGGGCGGCCATGGCCCCGCATTTGTCCATGCCCATGTCATTCGTCCCTATTCCCATTCGCTCTCCGACGACGAGCGCCTTTACCGCCCCGACTCTGAGCGCCAGGCCGATGCCGCGCGCGACCCGGTCCACCGGCTGCAGATGTTTCTGCTGCGTGAAGGAATCCTCGACGAAAAGGGGATCAACAAAATCGAGAAGGAAATCGAAGAGCAGATCCAGGCCGATGCCGACCGCGCGCTCGAAGCCGCGCTGCCGCAACCGGAAACGATTTACAACTACGTGTACTCGCCCGATCTCGACCCCACTTCTGCGGCGTTCCAAACTCATCCCGCACCTGCCGTCCCCGAGACCGCGGCCGATGGCAAACGCTCCGCCGCGCCCAACAAGACCATGGCGGACCTCATCAACACCACCCTGCGCGATGAAATGCGCCGCGACGAACGCATCCTCATCTTCGGCGAAGACGTAGCCGATGCCAGCCGCGAAGAATACGTAAAGCGGAAGCTGGTAAAGGGTAAGGGCGGAGTCTTCAAACTGACCTCCGGATTGCAGATGGAATTCGGCTCCGATCGGGTCTTCAATTCTCCGCTAGCCGAGGCCAGCATCGTCGGCCGCGCCACCGGCATGGCCACGCGTGGGCTGAAGCCCGTGGTGGAAATCCAGTTCTTCGATTACATCTGGCCGGCGATGATGCAGCTGCGCGACGAACTCCCCCTCATCCGCTGGCGCTCGAACAACGCCTTCTCGGCGCCCGTGGTGGTCCGGGTCGCGATTGGCGGCTATCTCACGGGCGGCGCGATTTATCACTCGCAGTGCGGCGAGAGCATCTTCACGCACACTCCCGGATTGCGCGTCGTGTTCCCGTCTAACGCACTCGACGCCGCGGGCCTGCTGCGCACCGCGATTCGCTGCGACGACCCCGTGTTATTCCTCGAACACAAGCGCCTCTACCGCGAAACCTACGGACGCGCTCCTTATCCCGGCCCCGACTACATGGTCCCGTTCGGCAAGGCGAAGATCGTGCAGCCCGGAACTGGCCTCACCGTCATCACCTACGGCGCCGTGGTGCCGCGCGCGCTGCAAGCCGCGCAAAAACTGGAGCGCGAGCATCACGTGAGTGTGGAACTGATCGACCTGCGCTGTTTGAGTCCGTTTGACTGGGATGCAATCGCCGCGTCGGTGAAGAAAACCAACCGCGCGCTCATCGCGTATGAAGACTCGCTCAGCTGGGGGTACGGCGCCGAAATCGCCGCCCGCATTGCCGATCGGCTATTCCACCACCTCGATGCCCCGGTGAAGCGAGTGGCGGCGACCGATACGTTCGTCGCCTATCAGCCGATTCTGGAGAATGCCATCCTGCCGCAAGCCAGCGACCTGTTTCGGGCAATGAAGGAGCTGGCGGAATTCTGAGAAGCAGGCTCTTACCTCTTAGCCAGGGCCGCGGCTAACCGAGCTTACCCTTTCCTTGCTTTGCTCGAACCGCTCCCACCCTTCCCGAAATTGAATCCCCACGGCCCGCCGCCAAAGCAAAGCAACGCAAACGCGATCGTCGCCACCGCCAACGGAAATTCGTATCCGCCATTGCCCGTCAGCCCGTTTTTAAAATGCACCTTCCATATGACCACGGCCATCTCGATCACAATCGCCAGCGAAAAAAAGCGCGTAAACAATCCCAGCACGATCGCAATTCCGCCGAAGAATTCCGTCCCCGCGGAAAGGTATGCCAGCCAGGCCGGGAGACCGAGCGAGCCTACGAACTCCATGTGATGATGAAACCCGCCCCATACCTTGTGATAGCCATGCGCGATCATGATGGCTCCCAGAACGAACCGCAGCACAAGCAGCGCCAAGGGCTGCAACCGGTTGAGAAAATCCAAACGAACCTCCAGAGCGGGTACCAGGTCTCAGGTATTAGGTTTCAGGAAAATCTCTTGGTCTTGGATCGTAGCACCTGGCAGGCTATTGACTGGTTGATTCGGGTGATTCCAGCCTTTTCTGAGAACTGAGAACTGACACCTAAGACCTGACGCCTGTCCTACCAGGTTGAGTACGCCTTGCCGTCGCTGCCAATGTGGTCGGACCCACTGTGCACGCCGATGATGCCATCGGCATCCTTTTGCTCGAGCGACATGATCGAACCGTCCGCCGGCTCCGTCACCCAGGTATCGTCGCGGCCGGTGATGTCCTCCGGAATTCTGTCCAAGTATTTCGCTTCCTTCAGATCGTCCAGCGATTGCGGTGCTTTTTGTTTGTCAAGCGCGTACTGGAAGATCATCTGATTCAGAGTCTCCAGGTTGCGGCGTAAATTTTCCTCCCGCTTCCGCGTAAGGGCGTGGCTGTAGATGGGTATGACCACTCCCAACAGGATCAGTATGACGCTGATCACCACCATGATCTCGATCAACGTGAATCCGCGGTTGCGTCCTGTCGCCGATCTACTCATTTGCTGACCCGGTTCCTAACCTCAGTGCGTCCAGCTCGAATAAGGTTCGCCACTGGTCGAGATCTCATCGGAACCGCTGTGCACGCTCTTGATGCCGATCTGGTTCGGATCCCACGCATCGTCGGGGTCTTCTGGATCCAACTTCCAGGTGTCGGTTTTGCCGGTGATGTCTTCTGGGATGAATTTAATGTATCCGGGAACCAGATCCTCGAGCGACTGCGGCGCTTGCTTCTTGTCGAGCCCATATTCCTGGATGACATGATTGAGCGTCGACAGATTCTGGTGGAGTTTGGCTTCCTTGGCCAGCAACACGCTATGGGTGTAATTCGGCACCGCGATCGCCAGTATGATCATGATTACGAACATCACCACGACCATTTCGATGAGAGTGAAACCCCGATCGCGTGCCGTAAGATTGGGGACCGTGGGATTGCTGACCTTGGGTCTACGCGCTTTGGACCTGAATCTCATCTACCAGTCCTTATATTTCGTGCCATCCAAAGCAGTTTGGTCCGACTTGCTGTAAACATCGAAAACGTTTTGGCCACCCCAGGAATCCGAATCCTTGTCGTCCTGCATGGAGCGCATTCCCCATTCCCCCTTGGTCATGGGATCGACCGGAATCTTGCGGAGAAACTTCAGTTTCTTACCAGCAACATCAACGCCCGTGATCAGCGTATCGAGATCGGGAGGATAGTTTTCGCTCCCCACCTTGGTTTGGAACGCACCCCGATCGGCCGCGTCTTTGTAACGGTCAATCGCGTCGCGGAGCATCCAGAGGTCGTAGCGCAACTCATGCTCGCGTTCCCGGTTGACGGCGTTCTTGGCAACCGGAACCGCCATTCCCACCAGGATGCACAGGATCATGGTGGCAACGATCAATTCGATCAGCGTAAAGCCGTGTTGCCGGCGCCGCAGGCCGCGATCCGCAATCCGTTTAAGCATCAATTGGCTCATTGAATTCGACGCTTGTGTGGTGGCGGGTCTCCGACCCGCCCCTAAACGGGGCAAATCCCCGTCACCACACGAAGTCAGCTCCTACTGAATGGTAATGGCCGCTTGCGCTCCGCTCATCGCAATCGGCTGCATCGCCGGGTCCCGTGCTCCGCCCCGAGTGATGGTCAGAGCAGACTGGCCCGTCCCCTTCGCCATGAATGTGAGCGTCACCACCGCGCCCTGTCCCGAAACGCCCCCCGAGCCCGGAGGCCGCGTGGCCGTGACCTGCAGCGTCCCGGTCACAGGATCGTCGCGATGTACTAGCGCCACCGCCTGCCCATCCTGCGATAGGAAGCCGCCGTTCGAAACGTTGACGACTTGCACCTGATTCGGATCGTAGCTGAGTTGCACAGGCACGGAGTACACGTTCTGCCCGCCCGAAAGCATGACATTGACCGTAAAGGTCGAGCCCTTCGTCTGGCTCAAAGAGGGCGGATCAAACATGAACGTCCCCGTCCCAGAACCCGCCTGATTCTGCGCAGGCTGGGCTTGCGGACTCAAGCTCTGAGCAGCCTTGCCCGCCTGCGGTTGCGGAGCGGCTACCGGCGTGACCTGGGAAGACGGCGCCGGCCCTGCCGGCTTGCTGTTGACTAATCTCAAAGAGATGCCGTTGGCCGTACCCACATCGAGCATGTCCGCACCGCTATGCGAAGTGTCAGGCCCACGGATAATGTGTGGAACCAGGACGAACACAATTTCGTTCGTAGAGTGGTCGGTGTTGGTCTGCCCAAAAAGATATTTGAGGATCGGAATCTGGGCCAGGCCCGGAATTCCGGTCAATGACTTCGTCCTCGAATCCTCCATCATGCCGCCCAGCAGGCTGACTTCACCATCTTTCAGGCGGATATCGTGTTCAATCTTGCGCTGGCCGATCACCGGTTGGCTGATGCCGCCAATGCTTACGTACGAGTCCACATCCGAGACGTCCAGCGTCATCTTCAGCGAAATTTCCCGTCCGGCATGCACCCGCGGCGTGATTTCGATGTTCACGCCCACATCGAGGTATTGAAATTGAGTGTTCACCAGCGGATTGATACCCACTCCGCCAATACCCGGCTGGAACGATCCGGTCGCTACGGGTACGCGATCGCCTATCTTCAGCGAAGCTTTCTGCCCGTCCAAGGCCCGGATCTGCGGATTCTGGATGATCTTTGTGTCCGTGGAGCTCAATAACGCGGTCGCCGTAGCCTGCGGAATCGTCACCTGGAAATCGGTGGCATTCAGGTTAGCGATCTGATTCAGGCTGATGCCGGTCCCGGTCGAAGACGTAGAAGTCGTGGTCGTGGTGGAAGTAGTCGTCGGAGTGGTGGTGATATTATTCTGCAGCGTCACCGAGAGGCTGGTCGGCGGGTTGATGCCAAGAGTGTGCGCCTTGTCGCGGCTCACTTGCATGACCGCTACATCGATCAACACCTCAGGTCTCGCCTTGTCCAGGTCGTCCACCAGTTTCTGCGCCAGGGCCATTTGATCCGGCGTGCCGCGCACCACAATCGCTCCCTGGGAAGGCAACTGCTGGATCCGGCTCACTTCGAGGATGGTGCGCATCGCGTTCACTACATCCTGCAATTCGGTAGGCTGGGAAAGGTTGGAAAGATAAAAAGTCTTGATGACGTTTTGTTCCAGTTCTTTCCGCTTCGCAGGAGTGTCTTGCGCGACAAAAATTGTGTTCGGCGTCACTGGACGCCAAAAGGTCTTGGTCTCAAATGAAATGATCTCCAGCGCGTCTTCGAGGGTGACGCCGTTCAGTTCGATGCGCACCTGGCGCGGCGTGTAATCGGGGTCGAAAAGCACATTGATGCCCGCCAACTTGCCCACCGTCTCGTAGATCACGTTGGATTTCTCCGTGACCTTGAGGGTGATGGGCACGTTCGAGATCGGAGTCAGTTCCACCGGGCCCTGGGCCGCTTCCAACCGCCTGCGCAACGCGCTCGGCGGCGCCGCCGCCTGCGGTTGCGGATTCTGCGCCTCCTTAATCATCTGCTCCGTCCGCTTCAGTTCCTGCTGCGCGATGAACGACGAGGGGTCAATCTCCAATCCCTTCTGAAATTCCACCAGCGCCTCGTCCAGTTTGCCGGCATCGCGCATAATTTGCCCGCGATGTACGTGCGACGAAGCCGCATAGAAGCGCGTCCGCTCGAAAGCCGTTCGATATCTCAGGTCTCTCGGTTTCAGATTGTAGGCCTGCTTGAAATAGTCGAAGGCCTGCTCGTAGTTCTGCCGCGCTTCCGCATCGGCGCCCTTTTCATAGAGCGCCTTGGCAGAATCGCCTTTCGCAATAACAGGAAGCCTCAGACAGAGCAGCAGCAGAACAAACAGAGCCGGAAAGATCAGGCGTCTCATCAAGGAATCCTCATGAAAATCTTTCTTGCCGCAGCAACAGCGGGCCATTCCCGGATTAACCATCATCCAGACCGGGTTTTATCCGGCCCAGACCCATTCAAAATACGCGAAAAAACCAACCGGCCGGACATCGCGGGGTCGTCGCGCGCAAAAAGTATCGGGGATTTTGATTATAGCATCGCGCCAACTGGCCCCCGAAGTGATTGGTAGTTCGGTGGTTACACTCATTGGTACCTGTACCAAAGGGGGCAGGTCTTAATGCTAGGTTTCAGGAAAAATCCGCTTTGCCTTTCCTGAGGCCTGACACCTGACCCATGAGACCTTCCTCCTGCCCTGTGGTACTTTCTTTTCAGCTTCTTTTCAGCAATGGCCAAGCAGACGACCCACCAGACCCGGCCCAATCGGGAGAACAATCCTCGCCGCCAGCCCACCGCTTCGGGGGAGAAGGATGCTGCTGTTAACAGGAACGCGGGCCACAACTACTTCTTGCTTGAAAAATTCGAAGCCGGTGTCGTTCTCACCGGAACCGAGGTGAAGTCGGTTCGCACCGGCAAGACCAACCTCAAGGACGCCTACGGGCTAATCAAGGACGGCGAACTCTGGCTCCTCAATTGCCACATCAGCCCTTACGACCACGGCAACTACGCCAATCATGCCGCCCTCCGCACCCGCAAGCTTCTGATTCACAAAGAAGAAATTCGCAAGCTCATCGGCAAGACCCAGCAAAAGGGACTAACCCTGATCCCGACCCGCATGTATTTCAAGAATGGCAGAATCAAAGTCGAACTGGCTCTGGCCAAGGGCAAGCAGCTCTGGGACAAGCGCGAAACCGAGCGCCGTCGCACTGCCGACAAGGAATCCCGCGAGGCCATCCGAGCAAGAAAAACGTAGGGACAAGCCGCCCTCGGCTGTCCAGCGGAGCAAACCCCCGCCGCCCAGCTCTGTTAAGGCGTCGCGCGCGCCGCATCCAGCGCCTTCTTCACCGCTTGCAATTCTTTCAGCAAGCCGCGCAGGTTGCGCGTATCCAGCGCGTTTGCGCCGTCGCTCTTCGCTTCTTTCGGGTTGTCGTGGACTTCCATGAACACCCCGTCCACGCCCGCCGCCACCGCCGCCCGTGACAGCACCGGGATAAATTCCGGCTGGCCCCCGCTCACTGCGGGCTGATCTTCATCGCCGTGCGAAGCCGACGGCAGTTGCACGGAGTGCGTCGCGTCAAACACCACCGGCGCAAATTTGCGCATGATGGCCAGCGACCGCATGTCCACAACCAGATTGTTATAGCCGAAACTCGAGCCGCGCTCGGTTACAAACACCTGGCTGTTGCCCGCCTCGCGGCACTTTTCGATGGCGTGCTTCATGTCCCAGGGCGAAACAAACTGCCCTTTCTTGATGTTCACTGGACGTCCGCTGAGCGCCGCGGCCACCACCAGATCGGTCTGCCGGCAGAGAAACGCGGGAATCTGCAGCACGTCCACGACTTCGGCGACGGCAGCGACATCGCCAGCCTGATGCACATCGGTCAACACCGGAATGTGAACTTCGTCTTTGACCTTCTTCAGAATACGCAGGCCTTCCTTCATCCCCGGCCCGCGATAGCTGCGGATCGAGGTGCGGTTCGCCTTGTCGTACGACGCCTTGAAAATAAACGGGAAATTCAGCGAACGCACCACGCCCTTGATGATCTCCGCCATGCGCAGCGCGTGCTCTTCACTCTCGATCACACACGGCCCGGCAATCAGAAACAGGTCGCCAGAGCCGACGCGGACCGTATCGATTTGGAAAGACAAAGTCAAAGGCTGATTGAGTCATTAAATCATTGAGGCATTGAGGCATTGTGGCATTTAGTGATTCAATGCCTCAATGATTCAATGTCTCTGCCCCATTTTTCCCGGCCGCAGAAACATCTCCACCTCGGCCGCATCTTTTTGCTCTTTCTTTTTCTGTCCGTGTTCGTACGCCGCGCCTGTAAATGCCTTGAATAGCGGATGCGGCTCCAGCGGCTTCGACTTGAATTCCGGATGAAATTGGCACCCGATGAAGAACGGATGACCGGGAATCTCAACCATTTCCACGTAAGTGCCATCGGGTGTTGAACCGGAAATGCGCAGCCCGGCAGCCACCATCGGCTCTTCGTACTCGCGGTTGAACTCGTAACGATGCCGGTGCCGCTCGCTGATCTCGGTCTGGCCATACACTTTGTAGGCCAGCGTTCCTAACTCGATCTTGCACGGCCATGCCCCCAGCCGCATCGTGCCGCCCAGTTCTTCCACGCCGCGCAACTCGCGCAGTTTGTAGATCACGCGATGCGGAGTAGCCGGATCGAACTCACTCGAATTGGCATCCGCCAGTCCGCAAACGTTGCGCGCAAATTCAATGCAAGCCGTCTGCATCCCCAGGCAGATTCCGAAGAAAGGAACATGCTTTTCGCGCGCGTACTGGATCGCCCGTAACATGCCTTCGATGCCGCGCTTGCCAAATCCGCCCGGCACCAGCAAACCGTCGTACTCTTCCAACTGTGCTTCATAGCTCTTGTCGGCAGTCTCCAGGCCCTCGGCTTCGATCCAATTGAATTCCAGCTTGAGGTTATGCGCCAGCGCCCCATGCACCAGCGCCTCTTTTAGCGACTTGTAGGAATCCTCATACTCCACATATTTCCCGACAATGCCGATCCTGACCACGTCTTTCGGGTTGTAAACGCGGTGCACCAGGTCGTTCCACTTCGAAAGATCGCGATCTTTCGCCTCCAGCTTCAGACGGCGCAAAATAAGCGTATCCACTTCTTCATGCGCGAAAACCACCGGCACTTCGTAGATGGATGCTACGTCCTTAGCTGTGATCACCGCCTCTTCTTCGACGTTGCAGAACAGCGCAATCTTCGACTTGATCTCTTTCGGAAGGAAGCGGTCGGTGCGGCACAGCAGAATATCCGGCTGAATTCCGGCGCTGAGTAATTCCTTGACGGAGTGCTGCGTAGGCTTGGTCTTCAATTCCTGAGCCGCGGCGATAAACGGCACCAGCGTCACGTGCACGAACAAAGTGTTATCGCGGCCCAGTTCCTGCCGCATCTGCCGGATCGCCTCGATGAACGGCAGCGATTCAATATCGCCCACGGTGCCGCCGATTTCGATCAGCGCCACGTCTACGTCCTGCGCGACTTTCTTCGCTGCCGCTTTGATTTCGTTCGTGACGTGCGGAATCACCTGCACGGTCTTGCCGAGGTAATCGCCTCGACGCTCTTTGGCGATGATCTGTTCGTAGAGACGCCCGGTGGTCCAGTTGTTATCGCGGGAAAGCTTGGCGTGCGTGAAGCGTTCGTAGTGGCCAAGGTCGAGATCGGTTTCGGCGCCATCGTCGGTCACGAACACTTCGCCGTGCTGAAACGGCGACATCGTCCCCGGATCCACGTTCAGGTATGGATCGAACTTCATCAAGTTGACTTTGAGGCCGCGGCTTTCGAGCAGGCATCCGATCGAAGCCGCCGCCAGACCTTTGCCTAGTGATGAGACCACACCGCCGGTTACAAAGATGTACTTGGCCGACATCGCTTCCTCGCTTTAATTTTGTTGGGAAAATTGTGCGGGCTGGGGTGCACGATCAATTATGGCAGAAGTCTTTCTGGAAGGGAATGTGGAAAATAGTCGCTCGTAGCCAGCCTCCGACGCTTGGCATTTCGCCGGACAGCCTTGACAATCTCTTGCAGGGATATTGATGTCCGATCCAGCACTCGCTCCGGAACTCGTCCGGCGATATCTTGCGGCACTCGGCGTGGCACGACAAGAGCCCTCGCTGGGAGCGCTTGACGAGTTGGTGGCCGCCCATCTTACCCATGTTCCGTTCGAGAACATCTCGAAGCTTTACAACCGGAAGCACCATGGACTAGCTGGCCTGCCATCGCTGCAGCTCTACCTCGATGGCATCGAGCGCTACCACTTTGGCGGCACTTGCTACTCCAACAACTTCCACTTCTATTCGTTGCTGGCATCTCTACGATACGACGTAAGGCTGTGTGCAGCGGATATGAGGAATCCCAACGTTCACGCCGTAATCATGGTGAACGTGGACGGGCGCAAATACCTGGTAGACGCCGGTTATGGTGCGCCGTTTTTATCGCCGATGCCCCGCGATCTGGCGACCGACTATGTCGTCGAGCTCGGACGAGACCGCTATGTTCTCAGACCCCAAGACCATGGCCGCTCGCGTTTGGAGATGTATTGGGATGGCCAGCTGAAACATGGCTATTTGGCCAAGCCGGCGCCACGAAGAATCGAGGAGTTTCGCCACGTGATTGCCGCATCTTTTCGGCCGGACGCAACTTTTCTGAACTCCCTGCTGCTGACGCGCTTTTATTCGGACCGGGCGGTAGTGATCCACAATTTGACGCTAGTCGAGTCGCAGGGAAGCAAATCGATCGTTCGATCACTCGCGAGTCGTGATCAGCTCGTCCTCACGGTGGAGGAGCATTTTGACATACCACGGACCATTGTGGCCGAAGCTGTCAACGAACTCGGAGACCTGCAGGACCCGTGGAGCTAGGGCGAAGGAACTACAATCGACAGCGTGGTTCCGAGTCCTTTAATGGTGTCGATTTCCTTGCCGTCAGGCAGGCTCAGCACCCGGACCGTTCCTCCCTTGGACTCCACTCCCAGAAGATAGAGCCGCCGACCGCTATTTCCAATCGCGGCGTCCCAGAAAAGATTCCAGGAGGGACGCAAGAAAGGACTCTTGAGTTCAAAGAAGGCCTCTTGCTGAAGCGTCTTGGCATCGAGAACTGCAATGGCGTCGGCCGCGTGCATATAAAGATCGGATCTTGAAAGTGGAACGTAGAGCCGCCCTTGGGATTCCAGTATCCGCGAGCCGATAGCCCTGCGCCCCAAGGAAGGCACGTGCTCGGCTCCCGGAGTCCGCGGGTGCCAGCCTGGGGGAGTGAGCGGCGGAGAAAACGCAATCTCACCTACCTGCAGGGTGGTCCCGGTTTGGACGTTGACCCTGTTGTACTTGCCGTCCGTCATCAAGACGGTCAATTCATTTTCGCCGGACACAAATGCGGTTGCCAACCGTGTGCGCCCCCAATCGTGAGGTATGGCGATGACCACCGGCAGTGGCGTCGCGGGGATACCTTGATCGCTGAACTGCATGGTCCGCAAGTCCCCGGTAACAAAGCACACCACCGACAGTGCCCGCCCGTTCGGCCAAGGTACTAAGAGCGACCCGCCGCACTTCGGTAGCGAGATCGTATCGGGCAGGAACTTGTTAGTGGCAGTATCGAAGATCGCGACCGACTCGGACACGGTGTGCTCGGTTTCATGCTCTCGACCGGGCATCAACTTGTACACGTACAACCAACGGCCGTCGCCGGAAAGCGCCATTTCGGAGCCATACAGAGGCCCCATCGTGACCCAGCGGTGAGGATCGGCAACAGAGGCCACCGTCGCCCCCGTCGCGGTATCGACAACGTCCAGCCTTCCCGCCCCGGCTCCTTCTGGACCTTCTGGCACTCGCGACTCACTGGCCACGTAAAGGCGCGTCCCGTCGTGGGAGAGAGCGATGTCCGGATGCTCGCCGGTGGGATAGGTCCTGACGATCTCCTTGCGCTCGGGATCCACCGCAAACAACCGCTCGTGGGAATCGAAACTGCTGCGGTCAGAATCCACGATGTAGAGCGGTTGATGCGGCAGATCTTTGCTTGCGTCATGGCTTGCCGTTTGTTGACAGCTCGATAGAGCAGAGGCCGCGACCACACACACCGCGATCCGCAGAATGGCCAACAACTTGCGAGTTCCAAAGCTTTGTTCGATGTTCACGACGATGTTCACGGCGACCCCTCCGGCCGTCACATAGGCACTGCCCCAGCTGGTTCCCCGCATCTAATTTTGAAGTGACACCGACAAGGGCGATAATGTTCCCCGGTATGATGTCCCGAATTCGCAAGGCGGGAACTATCCTCGCTGTCAGTTTGACTGCGCTCTGTCTTACTCTGCCCGTGGCGAGCCTCGCCCAGACCCAGGCCCGCCGCCTGATCCTGAAAGACGGCTCTTACCAGTCCGTCACCAAGTATGAGATTCACGGCGATCGCGTCCGCTACTTCAGCGCCGAGCGTGGCGAATGGGAGGAAGTCCCGAAAGCGCTGATCGACTGGGACGCAACCGATAAATTCGAGCGAGGCCGTCAGGATGGCAAGCTCGATCCGGAAGCGGCTGAACTCGACAAGGAACTCGAGGCCGAACGGAAGGCCGAACAAGCCCGTTCCCCACAGGTCGCGCCCGGTCTGCGCCTGCCCGACGAAGGTGGCATCTTTCTCCTCGATATTTATGAGAATCAACCGCAGTTAGCCGAGTTGCAACAGTCGGGCGGCGACGTGGATAAGAACACGAAGTCGAATATTCTGCGGGCGGCGATCAATCCGCTGGCCGGCGCCAAGCAAACCATTGAACTTCCCGGAGCGCACGCCAAGATTCAGTCGCACACCGCCGTGCCTTCGCTCTACATCAACATCGATTCGAATACCGGCGCAATCCAGGGCGCGCCCGCAACCGTGCAGGCCGCCGCCGGAGCACCGCTGTCCTCCACCGAGCGCTTCAAGATCATTCGCATCGACGTCAAGGGCAACAAGCGCGTTGCCGGCGCAGTCAGGATCGCGGTAACCGGAAAAATGAAAACCGACGAACGTTTTGTCACGGCCACCGTAACCGCCATGACCGGAGGCTGGGTCAAACTCACGCCCACCGACCCTCTTGCGGCGGGCGAATACGCCGTCGCCGAAATGCTGGGCAAAGAAGGAATCAACCTTTATGTGTGGGACTTCGGTGTGAACCCCGCCGCGCCCGCCAATGCCTTTACGTGGAAACCGGACCCCACAGAAGCGCAGCCAAAAACTGACCAGCCCGTGGAACTAAAGAAGCGAGACAAGCAGTAACGTAGGGACAGCCGCCCTCGGCTGTCCCTTACGTAGAACCTACGTCTCCATCAGCCCGCGCGACGCAATGCCAATATTATCGCGGGTCGTATTCTTCACCACATACATCATCTCGTCCGCCTGGCGGATGATGTCGTGGGGGGTCTGGGCATCGTGCGGAAACGTCGCCAGCCCCATACTGGCACGCACGTTCAGGTTCAAGCCCTGCTCGATGCAGAAGGTCCCCGCGCGCAGGGAATCCTGCAGACGTTTGGCGACCACCACCGCCTGATCTTTGCTGGTTTGCGGCAGCACAATCACGAACTCGTCTCCACCATAGCGAAAGGCAAAATCAATCAGCCGCAACTGCGCTTTGATCAGGTATCCGACTTCGGCCAGCAGCCGGCTTCCCACCAGATGTCCATGGGTGTCGTTGACCTGCTTGAAGTGGTCGAGGTCGATGAAAATCACGCTGAATTGGTAGCCGAAGCGCGCCGACCGGTAAACCTCGGTTTCGAGCGTCTTGTGCAGATGACGCGCATTGAACAGGCCGGTGCAATCGTCGGTGATGGTCAGTTCCTGAATCTTCTCGACCGACCTCGCATTCTCGATTGAAATCGCGGCGTAATCGCACAAGGCCTGCAGGAAGAACATCTCCTGTTCACTCATTTCCACGTTGGCATTGATCAGTTGGATCACACCCAGCACGCGGTGTTTCGAACGCAACGGCACGCAGATCACGGAGCGGGTGCGGAGGCGCGTCATCTCGTCCAGCCGCGATGAAAAGCGCGGATCGCTCTGCACATCGGGCACGATCAATGCCTGTCCGTGCTGGGCCACCCAACCCGCAATCCCCTCCCCCACCTTCAAACGCGCCTTCGACAGAACCTCCGCCGCCGCCCCCACCGCAATGGCGAAGTAGAGCTCATCCTTTTCCTCATCCACCATGAGCAGCGACCAGGTGTCCGGGCGGAAATATTCCGCCATTTTTTCCATGATGGTCTGCAGAATCGAATCGAGGTTGAGCGAAGATGTCAGCGCCTTGGCGACATCGTGAAAAATGGTCAGCTCTTGCGACAGGCGAATTGGGGATGTGCCCGCGGCCTCTGCCATGGACTCCTCGGACGAGTGGTTGGACCAGGAAATTATAGGAAATTATAGGTTTGCCCACCCCGCGCGGGCAATGAACGTCGGTAACCAGTACCAGTCACGGTACCCCACCCGCTCCCGCCGCCCAGCACCTCCGCGACGCCGAGGGCGCGGAGGGAAGAACTTGCAATTTGGCAATCGGGTACTTTGCCAATTGAAACCCGGATCGGGGCGTGGATCGGTCTCAAATTACCCAATCAGAAATTGCATAATTACCAATTTTCTATGATCTTGCTTCTCAACAGAGTAAAATTCCGTTCGCCCTCCAACGAAAGCGAGACACTGGTTTGCCTTCCTTTGGCGAAAAGCTGAAACAGGAACGCGAGAAGCGCAAAATCACCCTGGAGCAGATTTCCACCTCCACCAAGATCGGCACCCGCATGCTGCAGGCGCTGGAAGAGGACAAGTTCAACCAGTTGCCCGGAGGCATCTTCAACAAGGGCTTCGTCCGCGCCTATTCCCGCTTCGTTGGCCTCGACGAGGACCAAACCGTCGCTGAGTACCTGCAAGCTTCCGGCGACGCCCCTCCTGCTTCGACGGAGATCGCCGCGCGCGAAGACGGAGCGCGCGAAAATGAAGAAACAGTCAGCCGCCTGGAAGCCATCTCCGACGCTCCTGCTCGCCACCTGCCGTGGGGCCTGTTCGCAGCGCTTCTGCTCGTGGTTGCGCTCGCACTCTCCCTCTGGAGTCATCGCCAACGGGAGCGTGAGAGACAATCACTTCACCCGACTCCAACCACCGCCGCGATGCC
>Ga0074044_10002240_pt1 | contig 16947 bp, 12 predicted proteins | sample BogForMeECP23OM1_FD_94443 | JGI IMG/M metagenome (GOLD analysis project Ga0074044, IMG submission 94443) | Bog forest soil microbial communities from Calvert Island, British Columbia, Canada - Bog Forest MetaG ECP23OM1 | ecosystem: Environmental > Terrestrial > Soil > Wetlands ...
ACGCTCGGGCGGTGATTCCATCCACAATTCCTAAAGCCGAAGGGTTGATGGACTGAATGCGGACAGGATGAACAATCGCAGGCGCGCAAGTAGCGCGAGCGGCCTCACGCAAAAAAGCGCACTAAATGGCGGACCAACAAACCTCGTGCCTCAATTTTATCTTGCGCGACAACTTCGTATTCATCAATCCGACCTTCAAACGAAATCTCTCCAACCCAGTGTTTTAGAGCTTTCATGGATAGGAATTCCTTTAGGCCCGGAGACCAATGCCCGCCGCCTAATACGAGTAACACGGCGTCCTCCTCTGTACCATGACTGGTTCGCGTCGGGCCCCTACCCGGCTCCAGCGCGAACGGGGTGCTCTCGAAACAGTCCTCGTCCCTGCCGAGTTCGGCGATCGCCTCGTTCATCCGCTCGATGCGTCGAGCGTGACGCCGGCCGTCGCGGCGGCGAGGAGAGCATCGAGCTTCGCAGCCTCCTCGACCTCGCGGGTCTCGACCAGCCGGAGCCCTTCGCGCAGCACCTCGCTCGCGTTCTGATATAGCGGCCGCTTCGGACCAGCGCCTCGATCAGCGCTTCCTGGCGCTCCGTCAGGACGACGTTTCGCGCGGGAATGGACGGTCCCCATTAGGGGAATTCATAGCGTTTCTCACACGAGACATGCAGGCGGAATGCGGTCCGCCTCATTCCCTGCTGGCTCCCTGCAAGTTCCCTGCTTATTCCCTGCTCTGCGTAACAAAATTCCCTGCTCCCGCGCGCAGGGAATTTCTGCGCAAGGACCTAAAATCCTTGATGTTTTTCGAGCCGTCTTTCCCGAATCGGGAGAAATTCCCTGCTAATACCAAGAGCCTCGGGGTCTGACCGATTTGATCCCATTCGCACGTTTCGACGGGGGTGATCCTGTCTGATTGGGCGATGCGCTTTCTGGGGCGAAGAATGCAGGGGCCGCAGGGCGCCTCATGGGAAAGGCTCTCTGCTCCCCGCGCTCGAAACCCGCTGTTCCGGCGAATTTCCCCGCTGTTCCGCCTGCAGCGGCGATTTTCCGTCAACACCTTGAATTTGCAATAATTTTGGCGGGAGAAGCTGCGGCGGACGCGGCCCGTTTGGCGAAATCCGCTGTTTTTGCCGCTGTTACCAGCAAATCCGGCCGGCTGGATCAGCCCATAGGCTGCTCGCCGCGCTTTGCAAACGGCCTCGTGAGTCAGCCGCGGGGCCTCTGGTATTATTCGTCAAGTTAACGCCGGATTCGGCCCCGTTCAGACGCTGCCGGCGTCAATTCCGCCTACCCCAGCTCCAGCACGAACGGCGTCCCCTCAAAACACTCTTCGCCGCGGCCGATTTCGGCGATCGCCTCGTTCATCCGCCCGTTGCGCTCGAGCGCGGCGTCGGCGAGCGCGACGAGGCGGGCGTTCGGGGTCGCGGTCGGCGAGGCGGCGCGGAGGGCGCGGGCGACGGCGAATTCGTCGCGGCTCGGGTTCAGCGCGCAGGCGGCAATGAAGGCGGCGGCGGTCGAGCGACTGACGCCGGCGAAACAATGGATCAGCATCGGCTCGGCGCGGTCCCAGGCGTGGACGAAGCCGAGCAAGTCTTGAAGATGCGCAGGCTCCGGCAGCACCCGCCCCGGCTCCGGCGCGACGATGTCCGAAACGCCGAGGTATAGGTGCCGCTCGGGCGCGATTCTCGCTGGGCGGTCGACCCGCGTACCGGGCTCCATCAAGGTGACTAGCGAGCGCGCGCCGGTCCTGGCGACAGTGTCGCCGATCAGAGCGAGCGAGCAGACATGCAGGCGCGGCATCGGGCTTCCATTTTTGGGCCGCCTTCTACGGCCTCGCCGCCTCGGCGTCGAGTTCGCCGAAGCGGTCGAGAAAGACCGCCTCGACGTCGGTCGGCCGCATCGGCTCGAGATAGGGAGCGAAGCGGCGGAGCGACACGTCCGGCTCGCCGAACAGCCGCTGCGCCTCGGCTGCTTCGAAGCCCGCCAGCGCCGTCGCCTCCATATAGGCCGAGACGCGGTCGGCCGCCTTGATCCGCCTCGCGAGCTCGGGGGCGAGCGCCGCGGGCAGCCCGAAGCGGATATGGATCGCCTGCTGCAGGCGCGCCTCGACCCGCTTGTAGTCGCCGCCGATCGCCGCCTTGAACGGCGAGATCATGTCGCCGATCACGTATTCGGGGGCGTCATGCAAGAGCGCGGCGAGCTGCATGTTCGCGGTCGGCGCCGGCGCGCCGGCTCCCAACAGGGCCTCGACCAGCAGCGAATGCTGGGCGACCGAGAAGATCTCCGGCCCCTTGGTCTGGCCGTTCCAGCGCGCGACCCGCGCCAGCCCATGCGCGATGTCGGCGATCTCGACGTCGACCGGGGAAGGATCGATCAGGTCGAGCCGCCGGCCCGACAACATGCGCTGCCATGCCCTGGGCCTGCCGCGGTCGCTCATCGCGAAAAGTCGCGGGCGAGCGCCCGGCAGGCCTCGTGGCGGCAGCAGTCGACGAGATGGTCGTTGACCATGCCGGTCGCCTGCATGAAGGCGTAGATGATCGTCGGCCCGACGAAATTGCCGCCGCGGGCGCGCAGGTCCTTGGCGATCGCGCGCGACTCCTCGCTCTCGGCGGGAATGTCGGCGAGACTCCGCCGCTCCGGCTGGATCGGCCGCCCGCCGACGAAGCTCCACAGATGACGGCCGAAGCCGTCCCTTCCGGCAAGGTCGAGATAGATGCGGGCGAGCGCGACCGTCGCCTCGATCTTGGCGCGATTGCGCACGATGCCGGGATTGAGCATCAGCGCCTCCTTCTTCGCCGCGTCCCAGCGCGCGATCCTTTCCGGCTCAAACCCGTCAAAGGCGGCGCGGAACGCCGGGCGCTTGCGCAGGATCGTGATCCAGGACAGTCCCGCCTGGAACGCGTCGAGGACGAGTTTCTCGAACAGGGCGCGATCGTCGTATTCGGGCGCGCCCCACTCCTCGTCATGGTAGGCGACATAGAGCGGATCGGCCCCGGGCCACGGGCAGCGATTCAATCCGTCGGGGCCGGAAACGGCCGCGACGACGCGCGGAGGCTTCTCTCGCTCGGCCATTGGCTCCTCGTCAGCGTCGATCAAGCCGCAGTCATGCCGCTTGCCGGGCTGCCGGGCAAGGTCAGAACAGCGTTTCGCCGATCGCCGCGCGGAGCGGCGCCGCGACCGGCTTCTGCAGGCTCTCGTCGTCGTTGGCGACGCGGTTGACCGCGGGGCCGATCTCCACGAGCTCGAGCGCCTCCTCGGGGGCAGGCTTTACGAGCGCGAGCGCCCTCGCCGCGTCGACCCCGTCGACGTCGAGCCAGGCGGCGAAAGCGTCGGGCTCGAGAATCGCCGGCATACGGTCGTGCAGCCGGCTGATGAACCGATTTGCCGCCGTGGTGACGATGCAGGCCGTGTCAATCTCGCCTCCACTCGGATCGCTCCAGGTCTCGTAGAGGCCGGCGAAGCCCATCGGCCCGCCGCTTGCCCGGCGGACGAGATAGGGGCGCCTCGCCGGCTGCCGCCGCCCACCCGCCCCGCGTCCTTCCGCCATTCGTAGAATCCGTCGGCGATCACCAGACACCGCCGCCGCTTGAGCGCGGCGCGGAAACTGGGCCTTTCGGCGAGCGTTTCGGCCCGGGCGTTGACGATGAGCGGGAAGTCCTTCGGGTCCTTGACGAAGCCCGGCAGGAAGCCCCAGCGCATGAGAACGAAACGCCGCGCTCCGCCCGCGCTCCACGGATCGGCGACCACGACCGGAATGGGCTGTGTCGGCGCGATGTTGTAGCGCGGCGGGAAGTTCAAGTTCTCAATGTAGGCAAAGTAGCTGCGCACCGCCTCCGGCGGCAAGGTGATCGCATATCGTCCGCACATCCCGCTGCTCCGAATATGGCGACGCCTCCGGCGCCCGTCGCCCCGACGAAATCCGCGCTCCCTGTTACGCCAGCCGGTTAACCTTTCTAAACGACTCGCGTCGCCTTCGCCGTCGCAAACTTCTAAAGTAGCCCGCCATGTCGACAGCCATGCAAATTCCGTCCGAGGAACGCCGCGACTCGGACGCCCGGGAGGCGGCCCTGACCTATGTGAGCGAGGCGTTCGCTCTGGCCGCGCTTGACGGTATCCACGCCGACGCGCTCGCCGAGGCTGCGCTCTGCGCGGCGATGTGCGAGCTGGTCGCGGTGCATGGCGAAGCCGGCGCCGCCCTCGTCGCGGCGCGTCTCGCAGACCGCGTCACTGCGGGCGAGTTTTCGGACTCTTGGCGGCATTGACCCTTCCTCGCGGCGGCTTCGCGGCGCAAAATGCCTCGATGCTGTTCGACACGCGTCGCGCGAATTTCACCCCGGCGCGCGATCTGGATATTCTGATCCCCAACCGACCAAGCTCTGAATCCTCAACCCGAAAGGCGCAGCCCATGCCGTTCAAAGCCGTTCGAGCCGACAAGACCGACACCGGACAGGATGTCCGCTTCGTCGAGATGGACGAATCCGAGTTGATGGACGGCGACGTCACGGTCCGGGTCACTCACTCGACCCTCAACTACAAGGACGGGCTCGCCCTGTCGGGAAAATCGGCGATCATTCGGCGCTTTCCCATGGTGCTCGGGATCGACCTCGCGGGCATGGTGGAGACTTCCGGCCATTCCGGCTTCTCGCCGGGCGACGAGGTGATCCTCACCGGTTACGGCCTCAGCGAGACCCATTTCGGCGGCTACGCCGAAAAGGCGCGGGTAAAAGGCGATTGGCTGGTCAAACTGCCGGCAGGCCTCACCCGCGCGGAGGCGATGGCGATCGGAACGGCCGGCTTCACAGCGATGCTGGCGGTAATGGCGATCGAACGGCACGGGCTGACGCCCGCCTCAGGACCGGCGCTGGTGACCGGCGCCGCAGGCGGGGTCGGCTCGACTGCGATTTCTCTGCTTGCTGACAAAGGCTGGAAGGTCATCGCTTCGACCGGCCGGGCGAGCGAGGCCGACTATCTGAAGGGGCTCGGCGCGGCGGAGATCATCGACCGGGCCACGCTCTCCGCTCCCGGCAAACCGCTCGGGAAGGAGCAATGGGCCGCGGCCGTCGACAGCGTCGGGTCGACGACGCTCGCCAACGTCCTCGCCCAGACCCGCTACGGCGGAGCGGTCGCCGCCTGCGGACTTGCAGGCGGCATGGACCTGCCGACGACGGTCGCCCCGTTCATCCTGCGCGGCGTGTCGCTTCTCGGCATCGACAGCGTGAATTGTCCGATGCCCGTGCGGCTCGAGGCGTGGCGGCGGCTTGCCCGCGATCTCAATCGGCGCAAGCTCGCGGCGATGACGCAGACGGTCCCGTTCGACGCGGTGTTCGAAGCCGGCCGGCGGATTTTGAAGGGTGAGACGCGGGGAAGGCTTGTGGTGACGATCGGATAGCATCGCCGCCGCTTGGCTTGAGCGATCGAACCGCCTCGACTAAGGATGTTAACGTTTTGGAGAAGTCGTCGGCCGGGCAAGATATGTGGCTTCTGTCGTTCGCCGAACTGTCACAATCGTGCAGTCGGTCTATGAATAACCAAGGGATGCGTGTCATCGCGCGGGGATCGACATGACGAACGGCGCCGATAGCTTCGAACTCCTCCTGGGCCCGGATGTCCCGACACGTGATTACAAGGCGGGCGAGACGATCTTTCGGGAAGGCGATCGGGGCACGGAGTTCTACGTCGTCCAGCGCGGACGTGTCCGCATTCTGACGGGAAACCGCCTGCTCGAGACGCTCAGCGAGAACGAGATCTTCGGCGAGATGGCGCTGATCGACGATTCGGTGCGCAGCGCGAGCGCCGTCGCCGAAACGGACGTCACCGTCGCGCCAATCACCGAGAAGCAGTACCTGTTCCTGGTCAGGCACACCCCGTTTTTCGCGCTGAAGGTGATGCGCGTGCTCGCTCAGCGTCTGAGGGCCCAGAACAAGGCGCTGTGACGGCAGGGATGGCCTCACCGCTCCCCTGCCGCCCCCCCTTGTGGTCAAAGAATACGAAGGACCACGAAGACTTGGTCATCGAGATAGGCAGACGCAAACAGCCTGGAGCCGCCTTCACTCTTTTGACGCTCGGTTGGGTAGGACGTGAGCCGTCAAAGCGATATCTCGATCGCCTCCCGGCCTTTCGGCGTCTCGATGACCCGCATCCTCACCGTCTGGCCTTCGTCGAGGCGCGAAACGCCAGCCGGCCCGAGCACCGAGCAATGGACGAACACGTCCCGGCCGAAGTCGTCGCTGGCGACGAAGCCGAAGCCCCTGATGCCGTCGAACCACTTGACCCTGCCCGTGAGATCGATTGCGGACGAGACATCGCGGTCGGCGCGCCGGTAGGCGCGCGGTGTGGAGGAAAACGAGCCGGCCGTCGGCGCGACGCAGGCTTCGTCAATATCCACGACCTGCGTCACCTGCATCCCCCGAGGCCCTTCGTCGACAACGACGCTGACCTTCGCGCCAGGCGCGGCCGTCTCGCGTCCGAACGCCCGGAGCGCTTTCAGATGCAGGAATGCGTCTCCCTGGCCGCCGATCAGTGCGATGAAACCATAGCCTTTGTCGCTCCGGAACCACTTGACGATGCCTTCCCTCGCAACGCCGCCTGACCGAGAACCTTCGGCAGACGCATCCTCCTCCCGTCTTTGGCGGTCGCGGTCGGCGGCAAAAGCATCGCCGCTGATTCCGAAAGACGCTTCGAACTCGCAATCCCTGTTCATCGCGGTCTCCCCGTGCTTTCCCCGTCCGCGCCGAAGCAGCCCGAACGCTACGCCGCGCGAAGCCGCGGTCTCAAAATGTACTGAAAACTTGCGCCCTCGCCTGTGACGGGCGTCACACTGCGAACGCGAATGGTCATCCCAGGCGGATCTTCTAGCCGATGATGAGGACGGGCGGGGGTGGCGGCGGCGACACGAAGGCCAGCGGCCGCTTCGCCGTCTCGTCCAAGGAATGCAGGGGGGCTGCCTCGGCGATGACGATCAGCGTCGCCACGACGAGCGACAGGAGGAAGCGCCTACGAGTCTTGCCAACGCCACGAGATCCCTCCTGCGCGTGGGCGGTCAAGGGAAGGCCAGAACATGGCGACCCCCGCCGGCATCTTCCCGATCGCTACAATTCCCGGCGCCGGGAGCGCACGTGGACTCTACGTAGCCCAAGTGAGGCCGCCTTACGATTTTCACTGGAATCGGCTCGAACCGTCGAAGGCGCAAGCGCGTATTCAGCGTTGAAGGCCAATTTTCAGGCGAAACGCGTCAGTTCCGATCCGCGTTCAGGAACATGCGGACGAGTTCGGAAAGACTTCCCGCCTGGGTCTTTTTCATAACATTGGCGCGGTGAACTTCGACGGTTCGGGGGCTGATCCCCATTTCGTAGGCAATGATCTTGTTGGGTTGCCCCTTGATCAGCCTATCCAGCACTTCGTTCTCGCGAACGCTCAGCATCGCCCGACGCGCAAGGGCCACTTCGACGGGCGTCCCGTTCAAATGCGAGTCTTTGCCGAGCGCAAGCCCCCTGCGAACGGCGGCGATCAGTTCCTCCGCCTTGAATGGTTTTTCCAAAAGGTCGATCGCGCCCTGCTTCATTGCTCGGACCGCCAGCGGGACATCAGCGTGGCCGGTTATGACAATGACAGGAAGCGAAAGCCCCTTGGCTGCGATATGCGCCAGCAGCTCCATGCCGCTCATGCCCGGCATGCGTACGTCGGTAACGACGCATCCCGCGTGAGGGGCGTCCAACGCGGCGAGGAATTCGTTCGCAGAACCGTAAGTCCTGACGCCCAGTCCTTCATTGACCAGGAACAGCCGGACGGAGTCGCGAAGCGCATCGTCGTCGTCGATCACATGGACGATCTGATGATCGCTCATTCCTCACTCTCCGCGCTCGCCAACGGCAAAGTGAAGCTGAATACGGTCCCGCCCCCGTGGCCCGATTCACCCCATATCCGCCCATAATGGGCTTCGATGATCGACTTCGAAATTGACAGGCCGACGCCCATTCCGGTCGCTTTGGTCGATGTCAGCGGCTCAAACAAGCTTTCTCTTACCGCATCAGCGAGGCCGGGGCCATCGTCTGAGACCTCGCATCGGATCATCCCTTCGCCGTTCAGCTCGGTCGAAACACCCACATGCGATCCAGGCGAATCCGCCGTCGCCTCTTTGGCGTTTCTAAGGAGATTGGACAGGACCTGCCCGATCTGGACCCTGTCCATCAGAACTTCGTCGTCTTCTGCGTTCAGGCTCAGCGTTAGGGCGAGTCCCTCCGTTCGGCCCTCCGGAAGTTCGGCCGCCGCGATTTCCCGGATCAGGGCGTGAAGGCTCTGGTGGGTCTTGTCGGCCTCGCCGTGCGCGACGAACCCGCGCAGGCGCCGAATCATGTCGCCCATCCTCGCAACCTGATCGCCGGCCCGCTCCAGGGCGTCTTCGACCGGCGCGAGAGGCTTGTCGGGAGCACGGCTCAGCATGCGCCGCGCCGTTGCGAGGTAGACGCCAGCCGCCGCCAGAGGTTGGTTGAGTTCGTGCGCCAGCGCGCCGGCCATCCCCCCGATGGCGGTCAGACGCTGCGCCGCCAATTGGTCCATGCGGATTTCGAAGTTGCGCCGCTCGGATAGGTCGCGTACGAAGCCTATGAAAATAAGCTCGTCGTAGACGACGGCCTCGACGAGCGCCAGATCGATCGGGAACACGCTGCCGTCCTTACGCCGTCCCTCCATCTCGCGGCCGACGCCGATGATCTTCCCGACGCCGGTGCGAAAGTAATTGGCGATGTATTCGTCGTGGCGTCGGGCATCCCCTTCTGGCATCAGCATCCTGACGTTGCGCCCCACCACCTCCCCACGCTCGTAGCCGAACATCCTCTCGCCGGCCGCGTTGATTGATTGAACGATGCCGGCTACGTCGATCGAGATGACGGCATCCGTCGCGCCATCGAGAATGGCGCTGAGCTGCGCGACTGTGCGCGCCGCTGTCTCCTCGGAGCGTTTGCGTTCCGTCACGTCCTCGACGAGATTGACGATCCAACGGCCTCCGTCCCCTGCGCCATGCGTCAGGGACGCGCTCTTCCGCACCCATATGATTGCGCCGTCCTTGCGCACATAGCGATTCTCCGCGATATAACCGGGGATGTCGCCGGCCCGCAGCCGCTCGTCCAGGACGTTATTCCCAGCCTTGTCGTCGGGATGAATGAGATCGACGAACCGCATCGACTTCAGTTCATCCGCGCTGTAGCCGGTCAGTCGGCAAAAGGCTTTGTTCGCCTCGAGGATCGCGCCACCGGCCTCGCCCATGACAAAGCCAACGGCCGCTTCGACAAAGGCATTGCGGAATTTTTCCTCGCTCTCTCTTAGTGCGACCTCGGCGCGCTTCTGCGCCGAAATCTCTTCCGCCGAAAGGACGACCCCGCCGATTCCGCCCACCTCGTCCGACCATGGGTACGCGGCCCAGCGGACCCAGTGCTCCTGTCCGTCGGCGTCGATCCAGTGGTCGTTGACGTCGCTGTGGAACTCACCTTTCAACACGCCCCGATGGATTGCTTTCCACCGATCGGGAATATCGGAGTGAAGCTTGTAGTGGTTCAGCCCGACCAGGCTGTCGCGCCCGCGCCCGTAGGTTTCAATCCAGGCGCGACTCGCCGCCAAATAGACCATATCGCGATCGAACATCGCGATACTGATGGGCGCCCGCTCCACGAATATCCGAACTTGCGCCTGGCTCTTCCGCAGCGCGTGTTCGGCCGTCCTTTCGTCCGTGACGTCCCGGCAGATGCCGATCATGCGAATCGCGCGGCCGGCCTCGAAAAAGACCTGGCCGCGGGCGGCGATCCAACGCTCAGCCCCGTCGCTCGGCCGTCGAATCCGATATTCGGCTATGTAGACGCCGTCGCCGGCCGCGTCGAACGCCGCCTCCAGTGCCGCTTTGATCTTTGGGACGTCTTCGGGCAGAGCGGTCCTGAGTATTGCCTGGGGGTTGACCACGGTTCCGGGCTCAAAGCCGAAGATGCGTCGGACCGCGTCCACGTCTTTCGCCGCGTTCTTTTCAATGTCGAGATCGAAGGCCGCGATTGTTTCGGACGCTTGCGTCAGCCGGAATTTTTCGCTGGCGATCAGAAGTCTTTCGGCCTCCTCCCGCCGCCCCTCGGCCTCGCCCGGCCGCCACAGGGTGCGATGCATTGCTTCGGCGAAACCGGAAATGGCGAGGGAGTTGCCCAGAAAGAACGCCAGTCGCACGCCTGAGGAGAAATCCGTCAGCGGCGGGGACCACAAATGAACCCACAGCGTGCTGGCCGACGCGGCGGCGACTCCGGGAAGGAGTCCGCCCAAGATGGATGCAACAAGGACCCCAGGATAATAGGCCTGGTAGGGAAGATGGTCGAAGAGCCGCGGCTCGAGAGCGAGTCGCAGGACGATGCCGGGCAGGCTGGCCGCAATCCCGAGCGCGATTTTGAGCGGCCATCGCGCGTCGTGAATCGCCCCCAGCGCGGACATGAGCGCCCCGCCGGGCCGTTTCGCGCTGTTGCCTGCCTGGACGCTTTTGTGCTTGGTCAAGTGTCGCCAGGAAGATTAAGGAGGGCCATTGTCAATTGTCCAAAGCCCGCGAGAGAAGCGGTAGCTCCGACGAGGAAGTCACCTCCGTTCACACCAATTTCGTCCGAAACGAGGCATCGCGCAAGCCGCCGGTCAGATGGCGAGTTCAGCAATTATGCGGGCTAAAATATCACATTGTGCAATAAGCGCGATAAATCCAACCTTGCTCACGCGCGCGACTTTTGCGAGCGCCATCGCTCTCAGGCCCCGCTGGACTCGCGGCAGCGCCACCACGGCCACAGCGCCCTCCCCTTCCCGAGACCCCAGGCGGAGGGTTCCCCCATGCAGTTCGACCAGCGAATTGGCGATGGCGAGGCCAAGGCCCGAGCCTTTCATTCCGTCGGCCATGACGACGTCGCCCTGTTCGAAGGGCCGCCCCAAACGGGCGATGTCCTCCGCGGCGATGCCGGGCCCGTTGTCCTCGACGTAGAAATAGATCCTGTCAGCGATCGCCTCGGCGCCGACTTCGACTGCGCCGCCGTCGGGAGCGAATTTCACTGCATTGCGCATGAGCGTCGTGAGGATGCGTTCGACGGCCTTCCGGTCCGCCTCGATGACGAAGTCCGCGCCGACATCGACGCTCACCGAAACGTGTTTTTCCCGTGCGTTGGCCACGACGTCGTGCACGGCCCGGCTGACCGCCTCGTTGGCGCGGAACCGGCAATAGGTCAGCCGTTCCCGCCCCGCCTCGAGGCGGGCCATGTCGAGGACGTCGCTGATAACGTGCAGGAGATATTCGCCACTCGAGGAAATGTGCTCGCAGTAGTCGCGATACTTCTCCGACCCCAACGGGCCGAAGGTCTGGCTTCCCATCAGCTGCGAAAAGCCGATGATCGCGTTGAGCGGCGTGCGCAGTTCGTGGCTCATGTTGGCCAGGAACTCCGCCTTGGCGCGGTTGGCGGCCTCCGCCTGCGCCTTCTGCTCCTGGTAGCGCTCGGCGAGCTCCGCGAGCTGCTGGGCCTGCTCCTCGAGCGAACGCCGCGACTGGCGCAGCTGCGCGACGGTCGCGAGCAGCAATCGTTCTGATTTCATCAGTTGCTCTTCATGCTCCTTGAGCGCGGTGATGTCGGTGCCGACCGAGACGAATCCGCCGTCGCGGGTACGTCGTTCATTGACCTGCAGCCATCGTCCGTCCGGCAGGCGCGCTTCGAAAGTTCGGGAATGCCGACCGCCGTCGACCGTCTTGCCGACGTCCGGCTGCGCTTCCCGGACGAGCGTCGAGAGATCGGCGTAATGCGCGCCGGACCCGACCGCTTCATCCGGGAGGTCGTGTAGACGCTGGTATTTCGAATTGCACAAGACCAGCCGATTGCTCGAGTCCCACAGCACGAAAGCTTCGGAAATGGCTTCGATCGCGTCGCGCAGGCGCTGGTCGGCGGTTGCAGACGCTTCCGCTTCGCGCTTGCGGTCGGTGACGTCGAAAGCGATGCCGACGAGGCTCGCCTGGCCGGACTCCTCGTCCTCGACGAGTTCGGCGCGCTTGTGCAGCCAAACCCACCGCCCGTCGGCCGCGCGCATGCGAAACTCGACGTCGATGAAATCACCGCTCCGCTCGACGGCGAGTTGCGCAATCCCTTCCAGGCTGTGGTCCTCGGGATGCATCAGGCCCTGCAATTCCGATACCGTCCAGTGACCTGGCCGCTCGACAAGATCGAGAACGCCGAACATCGAGGCCGACCACACGATTCGGCCGCGATGCAAGTCCCACGTCCACAGGCCGCAGCGTCCGCGGTTCAGCACAAGGTCGAGGCGGGCGCGAAGCGCGCATTCCTCGCGCAGGCGCTTGCGCCTCCCGCGGACGTCCGCCGCGTAGAGCGCGCCAGCGGCGACGACCAGCGCGACCGTCGAGCCGAGCAGGAAGACCGTCACCGTCGCCGCGCGTCGCCATGCCGCGAGATGATGCTCGACGGGAGAGGCGAAGGCGACGCGCCCGGCCGTCGCCGGCAGGGCTCTGGCCGCAACGAACCGGTCGCCGCCGGCGTCATCCGAAACCCGAACGACGCCCGCCTCGTCGCCTCGCGTCGAGAGCGCGTCCGGCTCGAGTGAAGCGCCAGCCGTCTCGGGAGGATCGTCGGCGATGCGTCGCCCCGCGCGATCGACCAGAACCGCCCTGGCAAGCCGTTCCTCGGGATGGGCTTCGAGAACGCGTCTGAAAATCTCGGCCGGCGACGCTTGCGGAGCGGCCACCAGCGCGGCGTCGAGGCGCGCCGCGACCAGGGTCGCGCGGATGTCGACCTCGCGAGCAGCCTCCGTTAGCGCAAGATCGCGCTCGACCAGGAGGCGCCACACCGTCACGACGGTCACGAGGAGGACCGCAATGAGGACGCCGATCGAGGCGGCCGAGGGAACCCAGCGCCGGCGCGCCGCCGCAACCCAGCGAGCGGCTACGCCCCTATGCCGCCGGATCGCTTCGTCTGGGCAAGCCCCCGCGTTTGCCGCGCTCGCACACGTCATCGTCGTTCCCCAGACCTTGCCAAATGAAGTCGGACAAACCCGCCGTTCGACCCGAATCACTTCGATAAGAATCCTTGTGCGAATCTTTGTCCAGCCCCTTGACAGAGATCGGACAGAAATTGCGGGACAAGGGGAGTACGCCGACCGCCGGCGATAGGCGAGCCGAGGGAACGTCAGGTCCAGCGCCGGCGGCCGGGCGCGTTTCCTGACCGCCGGCCGCGGCCTCTACGCCAGACTGCGCGTGACGATGTCACGAATGTCGGGCGACAGCGCCGGCCGCGCGGCGATTCGCTTCAGCATCGCTTCGGCCATGCCGCGCCGCGTTTCCTCGAGCGAGCGCCACGAGCGCATCGCGGTGAGAAGGCGCGCGGCGATTTGCGGATTGGTCGGGTCGAGAGCGACGACGATCTCCTCGAGAAAGGCGAAGCCCGCTCCGTCGACGCGGTTGAACTGCGTGTGGTTGGCGGTGAACCCGCCGATCAACGCCCGTACACGGTTCGGATTGGACATCGAGAACCCTCGATGATTCATCAGCGCCCGCATGCGGTCGAGCGTCTCGCGTTCGGGGATCTGCGCGTTCAGCGCGAACCACTTGTCGAGAATGAGCGGCTCCATGGCGTAGCGCCGGCTGAACGCGTCCGAGGCGCGCTCCCGCCCTGCGTTTGGCTTGAGGACGATCTGCGTGAGGGCGCCGAAGCGTTCGGTCATGTTGTCGGCCTCGGCGAGCTGACGGTGCGCCCGCTCGAGCCCCTCGATGATGTCTCCATCGGCGTACAGAGCGAGCGCGACGTTGCGCAGCGCGCGTCGGCCGGCAGCCTCGGCACCCGGGCCGAAGGGCTTTGAATCCGCAAGCAATTCGTGCAAGGCCCCGAGCGCGCTCGCGTGCTTGCGGCCGAGGGCGCCGCGCAGCGTCTTGCGCGCCGCATAAATCGCGTCCGGATCCACGTCCTCGCCGATCTCGCGCGCGATGTCTGCTTCGGTCGGAAGCGTCATCGCCTGCGCCGCAAAAGCCGGGTCGATCCGGCCAGCGCGGGCGTCCTCGATCAGCGCGCCGAAGGCGGAGACGAGGCCCTCGTTTCGCTCCGGCGCGCGTCCGGCGCGAATTGCTGTAACGCCGCGCAGCAGCACGCGCGTAGCCAGGCTTTGCAGCGCCTGCCAGCGGTTGAAATCGTCGCTGTCGTGCCGCGATAGAACGACGAGATCCTCTTCGGTGAGGTCGTCCTCGACACGCACCGGCGCGGAAAATCCGCGCACGAACGAAAGCGTCGGCCGTCGCGGAACGTCGCGAAACACGATCGACCGCTCGGCGTCCTTCAGTTCAAACACGCCCTCGGCAAGTTCCTCCGGCGTCGCATCGGCAGAGGAAAGGGCAAAGTCGCCGCCCTGCGGATCGACGAGTCCGAGCGCAATCGGCATCGTCGTCGGCAATTTGGTCGCCTGTCCTGGCGTCGGAGCGAGCGTCTGGGCGACGTCGATCCGGTAGGTCTTCGCCGAAGGGTCGTAGGCAGTGCGCACTGTCACCCTCGGCGTGCCGGCCTGCGTGTACCAGCGCATGAACCGGCTGAAATCGCGCCCCGAAACGTCGGCGAAGCAGCCGATGAAGTCCTCGACCGTGGCCGCGTGGCCGTCGTAGCGATGGAAGTACATCTCCATGCCGGCGCGGAAAGCGTCCGGGCCGATCAGGCGCTTGAGCATCCGGATCACCTCGGCGCCCTTCTGGTAGACCGTCGCGGTGTAGAAATTGCTGATCTCGTTGTAGACTTCCGGCCTCACATTGTGCGCGAGCGGGCCTGCGTCCTCGGGGAACTGCGCCGACCGCAAGGCCCGCACTTCGGCGATTCGCTTCACCGGCGCCGAACGCATGTCGGCGGAGAATTCCTGGTCGCGGAAGACCGTTAGGCCCTCCTTGAGGCAGAGTTGGAACCAGTCTCGGCAGGTCACTCGATTGCCGGTCCAGTTGTGGAAGTACTCGTGTGCGATCACCCCCTCGATGCTGGCGTAGTCGTCGTCGGTCGCCGTCTGCTGCGAAGCCAGGACGTATTTGTCGTTGAAGATGTTGAGACCCTTGTTCTCCATCGCCCCCATATTGAAATCGGAGACGGCGACGATGTTGAATACGTCGAGATCGTATTCCAGTCCGTAGACGCGCTCGTCCCACGCCATCGCACGCTTGAGGGCGTCCATCGCGTATTGCGCCCGCTCCTCGCGGCCCGGTTCGACGTAAATGGCAAGCGCCACGTTGCGCCCCGAGGCGGTGACGAAGGAGTCGGAAATATGCGCAAGTTCGCCGGCGACCAGGGCGAACAGATAGCACGGCTTCCGGTGCGGATCGCTCCAGACAGCCCAGTGACGGCCGGCAATCTCCGACGCGCCCGTGCTCTCCAGATTCCCGTTGGAGAGAAGAACCGGCGCCTCGGCGCGATCCGCCTCTAGCCGCACGCGATAGGTCGAGAGCACGTCCGGACGATCGAAAAAATAGGCGATGCGGCGAAAGCCCTCCGCCTCGCACTGGGTGCAGTAGGCCGAGCCGGACCGATAAAGGCCCATCAATTTGGTGTTGGCCGCGGGATCGAGGCGCGTCTCGATCTTGAGTGTGAAGGGGCCCCTCGGCGAGCTCGGCAACACGAACTGGGACGGACTCGCCTGATAGCTTGACGGCTCGAGCGGTCGGCCGTCGAGTTCTGCGGAAGCGAATACGAGCTCATCGCCGTCGAGGGCAAGATCGACGTCGGCGCGGCCGGCCGGATTGGGTCTGATCGACAGGGTCGAAACGACGCGCGTCGCATTGCGGTCAAGCGAAATATCGAGATCAACCGCGTCGATGAGGAAATCGGGGACGCGATAATCGACGAGGCGAGCGGGCTGCCCGACCGAGGTGCGCATGGGCGCTGGCCTTTCCGAATGATCGACAGGCGCTCTTAGGTTAAGAGGACGCGATCGCGTTAAACATGAAACATGCTTCGGCTCCGCCTGCGCCTGTCAGGCCGGCGCCAGGCTGATCGCCGCCGTGGGGGTAAACTCCAATCCGTACCGAAGCAAGACTTTTTGCAGGCTCGGTTGCGGCTCTACGCCGCTGGTGAAAACCGCGACGCCGGCGCGACGCGAGTCCCCGCGGTCTTGCGTGCGACCGAGCAGCGAATCGAGCCGCCGTGCGATCGCCGGGGCGGGATCGACAAAGGCGACCTTCCACGGCGCGAGCCGCTCGAGCGCGCGGATCAGCAAAGGAAAGTGGGTGCAGGCTAGGACGACGTGATCCGTCCGCCTTTCGCCCCCCTCGATGAAACAGGGCGCAATCTCGCGGGCGATTTCAGCGTCGTCGACCGCATCTCCGCGCATCGCGCGCTCGGCGATCGGCGCAAGCGCCCCCGAACCGACGAGCGTGACCTCGCAATTGCCGGCATGGTCGCGCACCAGCGCGTGCGTATAGTCGCGGGCGACCGTCCCGCGGGTCGCGAGCACACTGATGAGCTCGGACCGCGAAGCCTTGGCCGCCGGCTTGATCGCCGGCACCACGCCGACGAAGGGCAGGCGAGGATAGGCCGTCCGCAAGCGCGGCAGAGCCAGGGTCGAGGCGGTGCTGCAGGCGACGACGATGATATCGGGCCGGTGATCCGCGATCGTCCGCGCCATCACCGTCTCGACCCGCGCCACGAACTCCGTTTCGCTGAGCCGACCGTAGGGAAAAGCCGCATCGTCGGCGACATAGACGATGTCGACGTCCGGCCGCAGCCGCTTGATCTCGCCGAGCACGGTAAGGCCGCCGAGCCCCGAGTCGAACACGAGGGCGCGCGGCGCGCGGCCAATGTTTTCCCCCGGCACGGCAACCCCATCGCTCCGCAGGTTCGCGAGCGGCGCGTCGAACGCCTTACGACAAACCGTCCGGCTCGGCAAAGGCGTGGCTTTCACAGCGGCGCCGCGCCGGCGCGCGATCCGAGCGCCGA
>Ga0074044_10002241_pt1 | contig 16945 bp, 7 predicted proteins | sample BogForMeECP23OM1_FD_94443 | JGI IMG/M metagenome (GOLD analysis project Ga0074044, IMG submission 94443) | Bog forest soil microbial communities from Calvert Island, British Columbia, Canada - Bog Forest MetaG ECP23OM1 | ecosystem: Environmental > Terrestrial > Soil > Wetlands ...
ACCCCATCGCGCAGCCAGGCCGGCCCCTGGTGCGCCGTGACGCCCGACACATCCCCATCGGCCCACAGGCGCGCTGAAACCAATACGAGCGCGGCGGCCAGGGCGATGGAGATTCTTCTGATAGATTGAATGCTCATGGGAATGAATTAACAATGCCAGCACTTGGCCGCAACCACATAAACATGCGACGGGTTGGTTTGCAGGAGGAATCCTGCGATTAAAAGCTGATTTGTCGGCGTGTGCGCCGCGAGATTTGCCATATCCGGGACGGTATTCGAACAAGGAGCTTACTGTCTGCCATCAGGCAGCGCCCCGGTTTGCTCTTCACAAATCACCGGTTGATTGGTGATGGTGCCCGCCACTTGTGAATTTCATTGTCTTTGCTGTCGGGGTGCTCATCGGCAGAAACCCGGCAATCGCTCGGACGGGCCTATCAAGGCCGGTTGAATTTATGGCGCACTGCAACAATTTGAGGAAACGCTTCGCTCGGAACCGGACAAACCAACCAACACGCGAACATCACCCATCCAATCATGCCCCACAAAACATGCGATTGTTTTTTTCCAGCGAGTGGGCATTATCGACGCCGTAACCGCGCAAAAAATGCATTTAACACCATGTTCAACCCCAAAGAATTGCAACCCCACTGCAAAAAGCGATATAGCACAGACTGTTTAACAACCAACTCACGCCCAACTCTATGAAACCAATATCTACTACCTTGTTGAAACGGACGTTCACCTTCACCGTCGTTCTGGCCCTCTGCTCGGCTGCGCGCCTTGCCTCCGGTGCCGGCAGTATTTCGTGGTCCGGCGCCGACGCTATCAGTCTCGTAAACAGCAACTGGTCTGACGTCAACAATTGGACCGGTCTTGCCATTCCTGGGGCCGGCAATCCGGTTCTCTTTAACAACAACGGCGTCACGACCGGCGCCTCGGGGGCAGATAACGCGGACAATGTCGTGAATCAAAACTTCACGGTGACCTCCTTGTGGTACACGCAGACCAACCCCGTGGTATGGACATCGGCGGCGACTGCAATCTGGCACAACACCCTGATTAACCCCGGTGTGACGCTCACGCTCGCAGATAATAATACCACCATAATGCTGGAAGACGGAACCCAGAGCGACCCGCCCAATGGACAAACTTACGTTTACAGCAGCATCAGTGGCCCCGGTGCGTTGGTCGTCAACAATACCAATGTGGGGTCAGCCATATGCATCCAACAAGGCAGCGGTACCTACGCAGGAGATTCTGATCAGTGGGCGGCGATGGATATCTCAGGCCTGAACACATTCCAGGCCACCGTCGGTCGTTTGATGCTAGGGGTCGAGGGGGTCGGTGCAACCCCCGGACAGGTCAACCTTTTCAACAACGCCCGGACTACGGGGTTTCTGTTTTTGGCGGCGACGAACAACATAACCTTGGCACAGACTGGATCCGTTGCCACGGACACCGGGCACGCGGCGACCAACGGGTCGGCGCTGATGATCTCCGACACTTACGGGAGTTTCAGCGACTTCCAATGCATTTTGTGTTTGGGACTGGACAATACCATCAATGCTGACACGATAACCATCGGCAGGGTCCAATCGTATCACACTTCGGTTCTCACGTTCAATACTTCCGCCTACGTGCCTGCAATGCCCTACACATTACCACAACCTAATCAAGCCTACACTGGCTCGACCCTTAAACTGCGCGGCACCAGCGCGACTCGCGTGTCTCAGTTTTTTGTCGCCGATGACACGGCGGGGGCCGGCAACGCGGCGTGCTGCATTGGCAAAGCCACTTCTCCTGACCAGATGATTCAACCTCCTTATGATACAACCGTTCCCATTGGGTGCGCCGGCATGGTGGACCTTAGCGGAGGCACTTCAGATATTATGATAGACTCCCTCACCGTGGCCAAGGGCTTTGCTGGCGCCGGCGGCGGCAAGGTGCTCGGCGTCTTCAACATGGGGGCTGGCACTATGAATGTCAACACGGTGCAACTCGGAGTCCTGTCTTCGGCCAGCGCCACTGTGCCTGTCACTGGATGGCTCAACATTACTTCCGGCAGCGTGCTGGTTAATTCCAACGATGTCGCCTTGGGCGTGGGAATCGCGGCGATCGCGACGGGCAACTTGAACATCACCAACGGCAGCCTCAGTGTGGGCAATGGTTACGGCATTGTTGACAATGGCGAATCTATCAGCGAGGTCACGCTGGTAAACAGCGCCGTTTCCTGTGCCTACATTGGCTCCCCGACTGCCCCGATTGGCAGTCTGACGATTGGCGATTCGACGCTGAATCTGGCAGTGGATAGCTTGTCGGCACCCGTCGTTACGGCCCGTGAGACGAATGTGAGCAGCAGTTCCGGCATTGTCATCAATATCACTTCCATAGCGAATGCTCCCGGCTTGCAAAAGGTCATCACACTGATTTCATCGGCCAATAACATTGTCTATAACAATACCTTCACTGGCGGCACGAACGGAACGGACTTTATTCTGGGCACTTTGCCGGCGGGTTTCGCCGGCTATCTCCAGATCACCCCCTCCTCAGTCCAACTGGTTCTCACGGCAAGCACCAGCGTGCCCGACAGTTGGACAGGCAATGGCCTCAGCAATACCAACTGGTCGGATGTCAACAATTGGTCATCTCTCGTTGAACCAAACGCCAGCACGCCCGCGTATTTCTATAACACCGCATCCGTGGCCTCTTCCGCCCTCTCCACTCCGGGTGGCGGACCGGGCGCGTTCCTCCCTGCCAAAATTAACAACAGCGTGGACGCCAATGTCACAACCATTGGCCTGATCTACGACAACACGAACGGGACTTATCACAATACCCTTATTGCCAACAACAACACCTTGACTCTCAGCACGGCCGGCCTTGGTCTGACTGTCGGCAGCTCGCTGCAAGATTTCGGCAATACGACCGGCAATGTCACAATCAGCGGCGGCGCCGGCACGCTTAATGTCAATTCCGCTCTGAGTGTCGGGCTGGGCAATAACACTCCCGGGAGCACTCCCAAGGCCACCTTGGATATGTCAGATTTGGGCACGTTCAACGCCAGTGTTCCGAACTTCCTGGTCGGAGTGGCGTATTCAGTCAACCAGCCTGCCGGTGTCGTCTATTTGGCCCAAACCAACACCATAACCGCGTCATCGCCCCAGCCGGATACCAGCGATGCGGCATCCGTCGGCCTTGAAGTTGGTGATACGCCGACACTGGCCGGGAATATTGGCTCGGCCTTGTATTTGGGCCAGAGCAACACCATCAATGCCAACGCTATTTCCATCGGCCGGCAATTGGCCACCGGCGGCATTTTCTTCAATCCTGCTGTCACCAATTCCAATCCTTCAGCGAGTTCCGGTCCGTGGGCATATTTCCGGGGAGCCAGCGGCGGCGCCAGCACTATGAACACTTGGACGATTGGAAACGGAGTCGTCAACGCAGGGACTCCGAACCCAGTGAAAGCCTCCGGCACCGCCAATTTCACGGGCGGTTATGTGAACGCGCTGGTGGGCACGATGACCGTTGCCAATTCCTCGTCCGGCACCACCGGAAACAACCCGGTCACCGGGACGCTCACCTTCGGCGCGGGAACCATCAACGCGAACACGCTGAACGTGAGCTATAACAACGCCTACAGCGACGGCAGCGTTTACAGCTATGGCGTGGGGACGGTGAATGTGAACGGCACGGCGGCACTGGTCGTCAACAACACTCTCAACCTGGCCTTTGCCGGCGGTCCGCTGAGCGGCGCGACTCCCTCCGCCACTCTCAATATCAATGGCGCGTCGGCTTCGGTGGCGGCCAACGCCATCGTGGCAGGCGCCACCAGCACCATCAACGTGACTGGCGGTTCGCTGGCGGCCACCAATGGCATTGACGTGCTGACCAGTTTGAACCTCACCAACGCGACGATTACGGTGGGTGCCACCACGGCGCCGTTCATCAACGCCCAGAATGTCAGCCTGGGTGGCGCTGGCAATACGATCAACATCCAGGCGCTGCAGAACGTCATCGAGCAATATCCTGCCACCATAACCGTGCTCCAGTCCGCTACTGCCATCGCAGGCACCTACAACATTAATGTTACCGTGCCCGCGGGTTACACCGGCGGCGCGTCCGAAAGCGCGGATCATAAGGCCGTTTTGCTGACGCTCACCAGCGGCCCTATTGGCAGCCGGGGTAACGTCATTTGGACTGCCAACGATTTTCTCGCTTTGGTTAGCACCAACTGGTCCGACGCCACCAATTGGTCGCCCTCAGCACTTGATTTGCTGAGTGTTCCGGGCCCGAGTGACACGGCATATTTCGGGAATGCTGGTATCACCACCGGCGGCTCAGGGGCAGCTTACGCGGACAACATCGTTGACCACAACATTACAGTGGCCTCCGTGTGGTACACGCAGACCAACGCCATCCAATTCATCCCCGCGGACCCGGAGCTTACAATCTGGCATAATACTTTGATTAACCCCGGTGTGACGCTGACGGCTGCAGGCACCAATATCACCATAATGTTGGAGTCTGGAACCCAGAGCGATCCTCCAGACGGATTCACCTACTGTTACAATACCATCAGTGGCGGTGGCACCTTGGTCGTCAACAACACCAATGTCGCGTCAGCCATTGTTGTCCAACAAGGCAGCAGCACTTACACGGGAGATCAGGGCTTGTGGGCGACTCTGGATATGTCAGGCCTGAACACATTCCAGGCCACCGTCGGTCGCATCTTGTTAGGACTTGAAGGACAAGGTGTGCAACCCGGGCAGGTGACGCTGTTCGACAACCACCGCTCTGCGGCGATTCTGAACCTGGCCGCAACGAATAACATAACCCTGACGCAGTTGGGTAACATTCAAGGTGGTTTCTATGCGTGCGAAGGCGGGCCGGCCCTCGTCGTGGGTGACACTCCCGCTTTTGGCGACAACCCGACCATTTTGGGTTTGGGACTGAACAATACCATCAACGCTGATACGATAACCGTCGGCAGGAATGGAATGCTTAAGTCCGGGGTTCTCCAGTACAATACCGCCGTCTGGCCAAGCGGCTCGACTCTTACCTTGGGCGGCACCAGCTCGGGTCGCGTGCTTGAGTTTATTGTTGCCGATAGCACATATAATGGCAACGTCAATGGCCCGTATGACCCGCCGGATCCTCGCATTCTTGCAACCGTTGGTACCTATCCAAATATTAGTGAAGGGTATGGTAATGAGGAATCCGGTGAGGTGGACCTCACCGCGGGCACTTCGGATCTTATGATAAACACCCTCGTCCTGGGCCTGGGCTATGCGACCGGCAGCAGCGGTTACATAGTGGGACAGTTCGACATGGGGGCTGGCACGCTGAATGTAAACACGCTGCAACTCGGAGTGGTGCAGTTCACCGGCGCGGGCAAGCCGGTCAGCGGAGTACTCAACGTGGATAACGGCACCGTGGTGGTCAATCAGCAGCTTGCCTTGGGGGTGCAGGCTAATGCGGCCACGGTCCCGTTTGCGGCCGGCTACTTGACCATCAATGGCGGCGTGGTTTCAGCCGCCGGCATCACCGCCAGCGGGAACACCAACAGCACCATTGTGGTGAACGGCGGCACCCTGAGTCTGACCTCGGTCGCCGGCTCGATCGGCACGGCGGCGGCTCCGGTTGGCAGCTTGGCGTTTAGCGGCACTTCGACATTGAACCTGGCAGATGGCAGTTTGGCAGCACCCGTCGTCATCAGCAATCTGGTGAATTCCGGTACCGCCACCATCAATATTACCACCTTGCCGCTCATTGGAAGTGTCCCCAAAACAATTCCACTGATTCAATCGGGCAATCCCATCATCGGCGCCCCTGGCTTTGTTCTGGGCAGTCTGCCCGCGGGTTACACCGGAACCCTCGGGACGAACGTGAGCGGCATCGTAGTCCAACTGACAATCAACACTGCCCCGTTCCCGCCGCACGGCGCGAAGTTTACCAGCGTCAACTTGTCGGCAGGGAATGTGGTGTTGGCTGGCACCAACGGTTTGGCAAACGGCGTCTATTATGTGCTGAGTTCCACCAACGTGGCGCTGCCTTTTGCCAGTTGGCCGGTCGTTGCCACCAGCAGTTACGACGGAAGTGGCCACTTTAACATCGCCATCCCGGAGACCAATAGTCCGTCCTTCTACATCATTAAATCGCAATAAGCCGACAGGCTCGTGGCTCGTGGCCGGAAGCAGTGCGTCTCAAGAGAGACAATATCCGGCCACGAGCTGCTAACGCGACTCAGGCTGATTCAAGCCGCCTGAACTGTTAGAACTGTCAGTCTGGGACGCAAGAAAAGTCCAGACAATGAAAAGCAAACGGCATATGACAGAAAACAAGATCCGCATCCTGCGGGAGGCGGATTCTGGCGGGAAAAGCATTGAGGGCCTCCATGTCCAGAATTGAAGATGTCCAATCAAATTCAAGACCACAGTTTTGCGAGCCAGGCAAGGCTCACAGACTGCGTTCGAACAGTCGAGGAGTTGTCAAAGAACTCCAAAATCCAAACTTGACATACATGACCCTGATGCGTAACTTACGGTTATAGAACTTGAACGCATGAACACAAACCGTCATAATATTCGGAACGCCGGTGTGGCAAGATTGTTACGAGAGGGATTCTCGCGGCAGGGAAAGGGGTCAATGCAGCAGGCCTTGGGGTTCACATTGATAGAATTGCTCGTGGTGATCGCCATCATAGCCGTTCTGGCCGCCATGTTGCTGCCCGCTTTGCAACGGGCCAAGATAAGGGCCCAGGCAGCCTCATGTATGAGTAGCAATAAACAACTCGATTTGGCCTGGATTTTGTATGCGAATGAAAATGACGATCGTCTGGCCATCAACGCCGATCAAAGTCTGGCCTACAATGGCACGCGTTCCTGGATTACCGGGTTCATGGACTGGACCTCTGGCCAGTACAATACAAATACAAGCTATCTGGTAAGCGATACCTATTCTTTGCTGGGATCCTATATAGGCAGGAACTACAATGCCTTTACCTGCTCGGCGGCAGAGTTTGTGAGTCCGATAGAGGCCAAAGCAGGATGGTCCGCTCGGGCCCGAAGCAGGGCCATGGATGGAGCCGTTGGGGACGGGACCAAATTTGGCGGCTTTTCCTTCAGCGGCACTTTTTGGTGGGCCAAGAAGATGACCGAGTTGCGTAACCCCGGACCCAGCGACAGTTGGATTTTTACGGACGAACACCCGGACAGCATTGATGACGGGATTCTCTACGTGGATCCACATGGCGCTGACAAGGGGGGGGTGGAGACATTCACGGAACTCCCCGCCAGCCAGCATGGTGGAGATTGTGGGATGGCTTTTGCTGACGGTAGCGCGATCGTTCACAAGTGGACAGGCAAAAACGTCAACCATCCGGTTACGTACACTACCGTTAATGGTGTAACTTGCGTCAATGATCCCGATCTTGCCTGGCTTGCTCTGCACACTCCGCGTTCAAATTAAGAAGTGACGCATCAGGGGTATCCCGATTCCGCCGGCGGTATGGTCCGCCTCACGTTGAGGAATCGCGGGCGGAAAAAAATAACCAGTGCCGGTAAATTGAACGCTTCAGAAAACGGTTAGGGCAGCCCGCCGGCCATCGCAACCAGCAACACTTGCAAGCAGTTAACGCGGCCAAGGTTTTCCAAGCCGGTTCGACACCGTTCAAATCGGTCATGGTTTCTTCATTTCACCTTGAATCCATTGTTCACTGGAGCGGAGATCCTGCAAGTTTCACCCCACTTTTTTGGCGGCGCTGCGGCAGCAGGCCGCCCGGCATGAGGCCCAATTTCTCCGCGTTTCCACATTAAGGGAAAACCTGGACGCGGTAAAATCCTGCCGGCCCGGGCGAGGTGTTGGTATTTAGGGTTGTCGGTCCGAAAGCGGTGATGACCCCGCCGATGGGTGTGAACGGAATGCCCAGGTTGGTGGTGTACCAGACTTGATAGGTCAGGCCGGAAACACTGGTCCAACTCAGCACGCTGCTGCCTTGCATGCTTAAAACAGGAATCCAATTCGGATTTACCAGAATCACACCCGCGCTGCTGGCACTGGCGGGCCCTTGTATTCCGGCGTTGTTAATCGCGCTCACTTCCGCGTAAAGCGTCGCGCCATAAACGTTCGTCACCGTCAAGGTCGTGCCTTGGACGATGCCGCTGAAGACATCGGATGCGCCCGGTGACGTCCCGACCATGACCTGATAGCCGGACACACCGCCTTCCGGATCATTCAGCGGGAGCCAACTGAACGTCACACTGTTTCCAATGACATAAGTGCCGGTCGTCGTTGGCGCGGCGAGGGTTGCCGGCGGTGTCACGTCGTAAAGCTTCAAATACTGCGCCTCGAAGGGGGCATTCGTCCAACCGGCATTGGTGATGGGCACAGGATTGAGCGAAACCGACACTCCGTTGGCCAGCAGAGTGCTTCCAGCAATCCCGTTTGTGCCCCAGAGCCAATAATTGCGGCGGTTCGGATCCGCCCCGAGATAAGCAGCGATGTTCTTCACGTTATACATGCGAGTCGGGTCGATGCCGAAAAGGTTTGTGCCATTCTGCGTGATGTTGACGTTAAAATAGCCCTGGTGGCCGTTATTGACGTCAAGATTCACAAAGGCGAATACCACGTCATTAAAATTCGGGAAGCCGTTGGTGGTTGCGAACTTGGCAACCGCATAAATACCGGGCTGCGCCGCCCCGTTCGGACCGAGGAAATAGCGGTTGGCGCTCTGCAGCGCCGGGCTGGATTGGCGGGCCTGCCCCACGGCCGAGTAAAGAGGATAAAGTTGGTCCACTCTCAAATTGCCAACGGCTGCAGCATAAGCGGGCTGCAAGGAGTTGAACGTGAACAGATCCGGTTCATATTCCGTGCCGCTCAATATGTAGGTAGAGAAGCCAAAATCATTCGTGGTGCCCACTTCCTGGCCGTAGAAAATATGAGGAGCACCATCAATGGTTCCACCCACCATGAAACGGATCAAGGCCTGGTAGGGATCGGCGTAATAAAAACCGGCGTCGTGGGAGGCGGCGTTCCACAACATCAGGCATGCGCCATAAGCGTTCCGTTCCTCATTGAAAATGGTCTGGTAGTCGGTCGCCTGCGCAGCCGTCCGAAACGCGCTGTAAACACTGTCACACAGAATGTCAAAATCACGACCGGAGCGATAGGCCGTCGCGCTGGGCGGCGGCCAACTGAGAGATTCAGCCAGGAAAACAAAATCCCATTTCTGGCACCGCACCTTGTTGATGATGTATTCCCAGCATTGTGGCGGCAATCCATCCGCGAAGTCCGCGCGAATCCCGTCTATGCCCACGGAGGTCTGATTGGCCGGCGTGCCGTTGGTGCAACCAGTCTGGTTGAGCCAATACAGGAGCATGTCGGAATAGTATATCCAGACGTTTTGAGTTATTTGATCGAAATACCCCGTGTTGGTGGTGTAATCAAACCAGTCGTCGGGGCTCAGGTCATTATTGTCGTCCGCGGGATTTTCACAAACCCGCGCGGCATAGATGCCGTAGAATATATCACTCACGTCGTTCCATTTCGCAATATCGATGTCTGGCGCCACCGCGATGTTATTGGAGCTGGACGCGCGGCTGCAGTAATTGCCGGTCGCCGCATAAAATTGGGGGACACGAATTGGAATCTCATCGGTGGGCTGCCAATTGCCAGGATTCCCCGCCCCGCCGAAATCGGTGACTCCTTCGTTGTCCAGTTCACAATCATGGGAGGTGTGATCCAATTCGACATCCATCATCACGTTCACGCCGGAGGCATCCGCCGCCGCAACAAAGCCTTGAAATTCTGTCATGCCGGCGGGTCGCGTGTTCGCCTTGCTCATCCAGGGCGATACTTGAAAATTGTTTTTCACGCAATAGGGGCTGTTGATACTGCCCTGGATGCCAATGGGGTGGATCGGCTCAAGCCAGAGCCAATTCACGCCGAGATTGGTCACGTAATTGAGATTAAAACGGTTGGTAACTGGATCGTAAGGGCGCGACCCCGGGCCATTATAGAGGTCAACGAAAGTACTGCGCTGGGAACCGTCTGATGCCGCGCCCGCCGCGTCGATATTATTGACCGCCAGCTCATAAAGCACAAGGCCCAGTGCCTTTTTGGGCGAAACGACAATCATAAAGTCGGTCCGGTTGCCGCTGGTGTAGGGAGCGTTGGTGCTATACCAGTACCAGTTTGTGCTGCCCGCCACCTGGTAACGCGCCGTCAGGCGATACGCCCCGGTCTTTTGTGCGTAGAGTGTCAGCGAATATTGGCCCGGCGTGCTGGTCGGCGACATCGCATAGGCCTCATAATAATGGTTGGTGTCGCCGGTGGCTATGGTGTTGCCGTCCGGCGGCACGATGCCCTCCTGGAGGCCGTTACTGGCGACGTTGGTCGCATAGTTGCGCCGGTTCACATTGGAATAGACGTCGGCCTCCACCACATTTGTTGGGGCGTTGGGCGTAAATAGAATCGTCAGGGGCACGACATCATTCGACACTTCATTGATGAAGACATGCGTCATGCCATAATCAGCGTTGACACCATTGACGGTCAGGACCGGTGGCAGAACCGGTGGCCCGCCCGCAGATCCCGAAACCGGCACGGTCAAATATTCACCGGATGTCGTTCCAAAATTAAACACACCGCCGCCAGGACCGTACTTTCCAGTCGCCCCCAGGTTACCTGTGCCAACGGGCAAACCGGGAAGGAATTGATTTGATAAGTAGGCGTAGTTATTTCCGTTAATATCAATAAGCACCTCAACGGAGTTTGTCGGATTGCCAAGCATAGAAAGTGGAATGCCCAACTCAAGACCGGTCGTCACGGCATCTGCGGCAGCCTGATTGGCGGCGGTCCCGGTGTTTCCATTCACGCCCGCCGTGTTCGAATTGTTAAAGCCAACGGCGAAACCGCTGCCGCCGACGTTCTGGTTATTGCCAATACCACCACTCAAGGTAACGCTGCCAAGGTGTGACTCGGTGCCGGAACTGCCTGATAAAACCGCTTCATCAACAGAAAGAGTGGTGGCGCTGTTTGTGAAAGTAAACATGAGATTGGCATTAAAGCCTGGACTGAAGACCGAGTTATTCATGGCCGTTTCGCCCGCGGAACCGCCAATGTTCAGAGTATGCTGGCCACCCGCTTGTCCGTCGGCGATGAAAATATTGATGTTGTTGCCATTGGCTTGAACGTTGCCTGCTATAAACAGGTAGAGGTATCCATTAGTCGCCACACTATAAACGGCATCCAGTTCCGAGCCGCCACTTGAATTACCGCTTGTATCCGAGGTGTTGTCGCCAAAGCCGGTGTTGATTGTTTGAGTGGCTAATGGACCACCATACCCTTCTGAACTATTCAGAGTTCCGTCAACTGTTACCTGAGCATATGCAGACGCAGCCAGCCCTCCAATGGCCATCAGCAAAAATACAACCCGAATCGTTGGAGATTTTTTCATTAGCACGCTTGCTCGACAGGTTTCCAGTCCAGCGTGCGCTCGAGCCGTTCCAGAAAGGCGTTCGTCAGAGTGGCGGCCATCAGGCTGCACGAAAGTCCCATTGGGGTGTTGGTGGTCGTTTTCATATTACTCTGACTTGCAATCATTCCTTCCTTTCAGAGGCGTTTTGCAGAGGTCAAAATTGCTGATACTCGTCATTGGCGAAGTGCCACGACCGGAAACGCACCATCGCGTTTCCGGACAGATGGTCACCAAGCATACAATATTCCACTATTCCGGTTTTACCAATCTAAAAACCGCAACGCCATTGCTACATGAAACCTTTGTCGTCCTGGTGGCGTCCGGCCTGGTCATTCGTTCATCTTTGGCAAAGTCGATCACTGCAGGCTACCCATCCGACTAATTGTCGAACGAGGCCAGAAGAGAGAGTATTACTGGAAAACCTGCACTGGTAGTCACATGAATTGTGGCCCGCCCGCAACCGGCGTCGGCGAAGGAGAGAGCCCGTCTTCAGCTCGCGCTCGTCGGGCGGTCTTATCCCTTGTATCCAGGACTTCAAGGAAGAGAGCTTAAAGCGCGATTACAGTTGCAAGGAAAATTTCAGAGGTGGCTCGATCGACCGGGTCGTGGGATCAGAGGCGGAGATATTTGGCGACTGCTTGTGTCCGTGACTGGACGTGCAGCTTCTCGTAAATGTGCCGGAGGTGGGTTCGGATGGTGTTGATGCTGATGCCGAGCTGGTCGCCGATCTGCTTGTAAGCCAGCCCCTCGGCCAGGCAATCCAGCACCATCTGTTCGCGCGGCGAAAGCAGGCTCTGCTTCGCACCGGCCCGGTTGGCCTCCTGAAATGAAGCCACCACTTTGCGGGCGATAGAGTTGGACATCGGGGAACCGCCCGAGTGAACGTCCTGGATGGCCTGCAGCAACTCGCCCGGCTCGAGCCGTTTCAAGAGATAGCCAGTGGCGCCAGCCGCCAAGGCTTTGAAAATCTGCTCGGTATCCTCATAAACCGTGAGCATCAAGATCTGTACTTGCGGCGCCAAGGCTTTGAGGCGCCTCACGCATTCGATCCCGTCCATGCCCGCCATATTGATATCCATCAGCACTACGTCCGGCAGGTCCTTCGGCAAGTGTTTTAGTGCTGCCGCGGCGCTCCCATAAATGCCGATACAGCGAAATCCCGGTGACCCGTTGAGAAAAGTGGCGATGGATTCACAAAGCTTTTTCTCGTCATCGACGATGGACACAGAAATCATGTTACTACCCCTACAATACCGTACCATCGAAGGCAAGGACCAACCGGATCGTCGTTCCCTGCCCGGGTCGGGATTCCACCAGGCAAAGCCCGCCCAACTCCGCCACGTGTTGGCGCATGTTGCCAAAGCCGTTACGAAATCCGGCGGCTGAACTCGGCGAGTTGGATTCGCTGAACACCGGATCAAATCCGGTGCCGTTGTCCGAAACGGCTATTTCGAAATCATCGTCGTGGCAGGCCACGGCGATTCTGGCCTGGGTGGCTCCCGAGTGCTTGAGGATGTTGGTAAGGGCCTCCTGGACAGCTAAAAACAGGTGGTGGCGCGACTGCGACGAGAGGGGTTGCACCGGCACCCGGGCGGGGATCTCGAATTTGCACTCGATGCCGGTCTTCCGAAAGTATTCCTGGGCATACTGCCCGATGTAGGACACCAAGTGCTCAAGGGTGTCTTTTTGCGGGTTGACCACCCAGACAATTTCGTCGAGAGACTGAAGCACCTCGCGGGAATCGTCGGATATGGCGCGTATTTCCTCCTGCAGTTCGGCCGGAACTGCCTGGCAACGCCGGGCATGCTCACTCAAAAAGGAAATCCGACACAGCTTGGCACCCATTATATCGTGAAGGTCTTGGGCGATGCGCGTGCGCACCCGCTCAAGTACCCGCTCCTGTTCGAAGCGTTTGAGACGCTGCTGTAATCTGCGTTTTTCCACAACCCGGGCGCCCCCCACGCCCACAATGACCGTTCCCAACGCCAACATCGCGATAAACCACCCTGTCTCCCAGAAATGCGGAAGCACCGTCAGCGCGAGGCTGGCGCCGTCCTCATTCCAGATCCCATCCCCATTACAGGCAATTACCCGAAAACGGTAGGTGCCGGGAGGCGCGAAGCTGTAAAAGGCCACGCGCCGGGTTCCCGCCTCAACCCAGCCCAGGTCCAGCCCTTCCAGCCGATAACGGAAGCGCACCCGCTCTGGCGCATCGAAACCCAGGCCGGTGTAGCGGAATTCAAGTGTGTGCTTGCCCGGAGCCAGGCGAAGAGATTCCATTGAGGCTTCTCCCTTTTCGTGCTCGGTCTTCACGCCGCCGCCGTCCCGGCCAAGAATGGGAGGCTTAGGCACTCCATCCACCAAAGTCTGCTCCAGCACCACGTCGGGAGCGGGCGAACTCACGGTATGATGAGGGTCAACCACCACGATACCCTTGAGTGTCGAAAACCAAAGCAAACCGGCCTTGGTCCTCAGCCCGGCGGGGGAAAAGCCGCCCGCACATTCCTCAGACAACATGCCATCGGCGAGACCGTAAACCTGCGGATAGACCGCTTGGATCTTATGCGCCGCCAGGTCGCCGAGCTCGCGTTTCTTTACCCGCACGATTCCCCGGTTGCCGCCCAACCACAAGTTGCCGTCGTCATCTTCAAGAATCTGGGAAATCGTATTAGCAGGCAGGCCTTCGCGTATGGTAAAAGTGGCGATACGCTCGTCCTGCAACCAGCTTAAGCCGCCAGCGGTGCCGATCCAGAGCGTGCCCTGAGCATCCAGGTACAACGTGCGGATCCAGTCGCTGGTCAAACCGCTCAACTTATCACACCGATCACGCGCCCCTTCGTCAACCCAATACAACCCGTCACCTTCCGTGCCGACCCACAGGACATCGTCCGCGCCGGGCACGATTGCCGTAATCGCATGTCCGCGCGGGCAATTGGTCCGGGCCTGCCATTTTCCATCCGCAAAATGCCACAGCTCGCCCTCGCGCGTGCCCGCCCACACCCCGCCTTTTTGGTCCTGCCCCAGCGCACTGATGCTTAGATTTGTCAAGGCTGGCACTCCGCCCTCCTCCTCGGCGGCCTGCGGATGCTTGAACTGGAGCAACCCGTGCGCTCCCGCCAACCAGCAACTGCCATCCCGAGCCACCAACAGCGCGCTGACGTGTGGCTCCTGCGGCGACAAGTTGCTCAGCATCAGCCGTCTGAATCCCGGGCCGTCCCGGCAAAACACCCCTTCGTTTGGCTCGGCGGCCCAAAACACGCCCGGCCTGACTTCTGCCAACCCTTGCACCGCGCCGTAACCCAGCCCCTCGTTCTGGCTCAGAACGGACAATTTCCTGGGGCAGATGCGATTCAGCCCTCCGTGCGTGCCAACCCAAAGTTTTCCTTCCCGGTCCACTAATAACGCTTCGACAAGGGTGTCGGACAATCCGCTGCTGGCATTGATCGCCAGCAACTTGCCGGCCTTGAATTGAAACAGACCCTCGCCCACCGATCCCGCCCAGACCGTCCCATCCGGCTCTTCCGCCAAAGCGCTGATGTAATGCGTGGCCAGATGCCGAGGGATGCCGAAGCGCCGCCACTGCTCCCCGTCCCGGCACAGTACAAAGGCATCTCCCGCTCCAATCCAGATTCGCCCCTCCTGGTCCACCCGCAGGCAGTGGGGATCTTGAAGCAAGCTGTCCAACGCCGGGTCCCGGAGTTGAAGGAACTTGTCTCCCTGATAAGAGAAAACCCCCGCCCCGGTCGCCCCCACCCACATCGCGTCTTTGTGGTCAAGGAAGAGCGTCGTGATGGGTTTGCCGGAAAAAATTCCCGCGCCACCTAACGGGGCCAGGCGCCCGTCCTGCCACACCACCAAACCGGCCTGCGTCCCCACCCATAGCCTCCCCTGGCTGTCTTCAGCCAGCGCGGTAATCGAGTCGGATGGCAATCCATCGCGCACCGTGAACGTGCGGAGCTTTCCTCCCTGCCAACAGCTCAAACCGCCACCCATACTCCCAACCCACAGCGCGCCGCGGCTGTCACCGAACAGGGCCTGCACGGGTCGGCTTTGAAATCCATCCTGCAGGCCAAGGGGAAAAAAGCGCACGCCGTCAAACCGGCTCACGCCGTCATCGCTGCCCACCCAGATATAGCCATCGCGCGTTTGGGCCAGTGCCCGGACATAGTTCTCCGGCAATCCCTGCTCCCGCTGCCACGAACGAAACGTAAACGGCGCTTCCCCGTGTCCCATGCCAGGACTGCTCCTGTCAGTTGCCGATCCATTGCCATTGACGAAGTCGTCGAACGAAGTGGCAATGGCCATTTCGCTGAATATCCACCCGGCGCCACCGCCGCCGTGGCGAAGATGAATCTGGTCGAAAGAGGCGTTGGCCTTGAACCGTGTGGTCAGGCTTTCCAGTTGACCGGCTTCGGTGGCGCCCGGCCGCAGGTCCGGGTCAAGCCACACCGTCACCAGGTCGTCGCCGCCCGCCACGTATTGAACCTTGAAAACGATGGTTCGTTCAATGCACCAGTGGACAAGCTCGTAAGTGTAAAATGTCCCGATGCCGGACGACTCAGGCTGCGAGGATTTCAGATCAATATACTCGATCGCCTGGTTGGACTGCCCGATTTGCCCCGTAGCAAAGGCACTGTAGGCCCAAGCTTTCAGCGCATTTCCCACCGCAACTCGTTCGTGGTTTCCTTCAAATAACTGGAACGCCGCAAAATACTCCTCGGTGGTGGCATCCGACAACGGATCCACGTGAAACTTGAAGTAGAGCGTATCGGTGGACGAATCGTCTCGCCGCAAAACCCCGCCCAAGATGTCAGTGCCCACCCCGGTCTCATGAACCTGAGTGGCGCCCAAGTCGCTCCACAAGAGAACCGCCTGGCTCGAATCCGTCCTTGCCAACATTGCCAGGACCATCAGCCCGAAGGCCAAACTGCGGCAACTTTCGCGGACGCGGACGCGGGAACTTGTCCCTGCCTGCCTCTTAAGCAGGCCAGTCGGACAGGCAGCAACCAGGTTCCGAGCCATGCCTTATCAATAGGGAAGTTTCCTGGCTGACACAAGTACTGAGTGTTACAGCACCACACACCTGCAGGAATAAAATCTCGCACTGCTTCATTCGCAGCTATTGCGAGCGGGAATTTTAAAGTCACCATCCTGCGGGCGCAACTTAACACTGCCGCCAAAGCCTTTGCCCGCCAGCGGAGCGCGGATTGTCCTCAATCCGCAGCGGTTGATTTTTCGGAGGCGCTGCGAGTTGGGACAACTCGCGCTCCGGCGGCAGTGTCAAGTTGCGCCCCCATCCCGCCATGCAAAAGCCGCGTCTTTCTTTCTGACAAATCCAGAACTTGAAAACCGGCGGGGAAGCGGCGGCGGGCGGCCTGACCGCCACGGATTGAACCCGCACGCTATTCACCACGCCACGCCCCAAAACAACATCCCTGCCTGATTTTTCGCAACCCAATGGCTGCGG
>Ga0074044_10002242_pt1 | contig 16932 bp, 13 predicted proteins | sample BogForMeECP23OM1_FD_94443 | JGI IMG/M metagenome (GOLD analysis project Ga0074044, IMG submission 94443) | Bog forest soil microbial communities from Calvert Island, British Columbia, Canada - Bog Forest MetaG ECP23OM1 | ecosystem: Environmental > Terrestrial > Soil > Wetlands ...
TGAGACACACGCCTTTCTCTGGCAGAACGGCACTATGCGAGACTTGCACACGCTTGGCGGCCCTGACAGCAACGCATTTGCGATCAACGGTCGTGGAGAAGTCGCGGGCTGGTCTTTCACCAGCTTTGTTGCCAATCCGTCGACCGGCGTTCCGACTGTGGACCCCTTCTTTTGGAGTCCTGAGGACGGAATGATTGATCTGGGCGGTCTTGGAGGCACCTACGGATCGGTAGCATGTATCAACAACAGCGGCCAGATCGCAGGAGCCTCGAACCTTCCCGGAGACGCTACGGAACACCCGTTCCTCTGGAGTAAGTCGGAAGGCATGAAAGACCTCGGAGCCCTGGGAGGAACTTTCGGACATCCAGACTGGATCAACGACGCTGGCGAAGTAGTGGGATACGCGACGATCTTGGGTGACCAAGTCGGCTACGCGTTTCTCTGGCGAAACGGAAAAATGATTGATTTAGGCACCTTAGGAACGGACCCGCAGAGTGAATCGGTCAGCATCAATTCTCAGGGGCAGGTGGCGGGCGAGACGTTCACTAACGACGGTGTTGATCTGCGGGGATTCCTGTGGGAGAACGGCGGACCCCTCGTCGACCTGAACACGCTGATTGTTGCCTCGAGTACCTACGTTACCGCTGCGCTGCTCATCAACGATAGCGGCGACATTGCCTGCGCTGGCTTGGATCCGGGCGACACAGAGGAGCACTCCTGTCTGCTGATTCCGTGCGACGAGAATCATCCCGGCGTCGAGGGCTGCGACTACAGCCTGGTGGACGCATCCGCGGCGACACAAAGTCCGGCGCCTCGCTATGTTCCCAGCGGAACGCAACGCCCGTCGCAGTGGCGGCGGACGAACCGGTACCACCTCCCTGTTCTGGAAGCACCGGGCAGATAGATCGGCTGGCCAGCACCAAGAAGCTAAGGAGAAACCATGAATTCCAAAACTCTATGCATCATCGCCGTGGGCGTTCTCGGATTCTGGGCACTCAGTGGTTGCGGAATCGGCGGATCACCAAGCGTGTCTTTCTCAGCGAGCAGCCTGACTTTTGGCCACGAGGTCGAAGGCACGGCCAGTGAACCCCTGCTCATCACTCTTACCAATACCGGCACGGCTTCGCTGGCGATTACGAGCATTGCGGCCAGCGCGAACTTCGCCGAGACCAATAACTGTGGGTCAATGCTCGCCGCCGGAGCGAACTGCGCTATCAATGTGACTCTTGCGCCTAGCACTACGGGCAGCGTGAAGGGCACAGTAACATTTACCGACAACGCGGTCGACAGCCCGCAGACGGTCTCCCTCAGCGGCACGGCTGTGACGCCCAGCACGCTGACCGGGTTATGCGTTGGCGGAATAGAACTTGGAGGCCCTGGATGCACGCTTTCGACTTCTAATGACACCACCAACTGTCCCGTTGGGCAGCCAGCAGTAACTCCGGCCGTTGTCAAAGTGTGCGGGCCCACCTTTATCCTCGATACCTCGACACACTGCAGTGTCCCGGGAGCTCGTGACGTCGGTTCTTGCCAAGCGACGAGTGCTGTCGGCAGTTGCTCGGTTCAAGGACAGCAGTGTGGCGCCTCCGACTCTGCACCCTGTTGCTCTGGATTCGCATGCACGGCCGGAGCAGATGGCTCGTTCTGCCAACCCGCGGCGGGGGCAAGCGCCAGCAGCACACGCTCATCCTGGGATCGAGGGCTGACGGATAGGCAGCTTGCCTGGTAACCTCCGGCTTCAGAAGCATGAAGCGGGAGGGGTCGGCTAGATATGGCAAGATCGTCGCCACCGGCCAAGTCGGTGAGCTTTTCGAAGCAAACCATGACAGGTCGCGAACCGCCGCGAAGTAGAGATCCATGTCGTGCCTCGTGGGCTTTGCTAATTCGACAAGTGAGAACAGACTTTCGAAAAAAGCGCGCGTCCCATTGGAGCCGTGGTCTGCCAAAGCATTCTGGAAAGCAAGGTACTCATGCTTGTGAAGGTAGTGCGATTTCCGAATCACACGCAGAACTGTCTCGCTCACCGCATTGGGGCCGTGGCTTTCCAAAAGCTTTGAGCCCTGTCCTTTCCCCAATTGTTCAACGTACGCCAAGTGCGCGTTCCAATTGCTATTGCGCTCTTTTAGATAGGTGGGATCTCCAAAGGCAAGGGGATAAATATTTTTGAATATTGAGGTTTGCTGCTCGAGTGTTAGCCGCGGCTTCGAGTAAGGTACCTTGCCGTCGACGAAAGGCGGCACATTGTCTAACAATCGGTCCGACTGTACCTCTGCAATCCGCAGTTCGCCGTGTCGCGGATTAATCATCTTGCGCGCGTCGCCCGGTTCCTCTTCGGACAAGTCACGGAAGTAGATCGAGAGGGTGCTCCCGCTAATGTGGACGATTTTTCCCAAACCCCACTTTGGGTGCCGCACAAGCAGCGAAACGTACCATGAGGGTGCCGGTGCCGCAGCGGACGACATCTCACTACTCTGCCGGTCTAAAGTGGTGGAATCCAGATTACGTAAGTAATATCTGCATGCTCTGAGCGCTCTAATACAGACGACTAAAACGCCACCTTGATTTGAGGGAAGTGGGTACTCTACATGCCCGCTGTATGCCACACGATTCGTGCCGAGAACGGTCGCGCCACGGGCTGAGCCGGAGGCTCGGGGGAGCCTATAAACGTCCCTAGGAAGCGACAATTAGGCTCAGAGCAGTGGTTCTGGGTTCAGAGGTTTCTGGCTGATGCGTGGGAGAATTGGGGATGGACCATGGAGAAACTGGAATGGTAGAAACGCTTTTTTATGAGTATTCCGGACCGTTCTTCCCACCCGCCCGTCTGCGCGGCTATCAGGAGCGAGTTGGCAATCTGGATGTGATTGAGCACCGCCGCCGCAACAAGGTCCTACCATACGGGCTAAGGATGGAGTGCCAAGTCACAACGAAAGAGCAAGCCCAACGTTGCGACACTGAAGCGCGGCAATTGGCGCGTGATCTCAATACCGTTTGGGCTTATGTTGCGCTCGTTACCCTGTTTCCAAAGCGGTTCATGATACGACTCTCGAAACCACCCGACGGCTGGCGTACGAATTTCAAGAGGATCAAATCAGTACGTCCCATCAAGCCTCGATCTTCACTTCCGATCTCTGGCCCACCTGGTCCTCCCGTGGGTTTCACGGTTAATATTAAAATCAACCCAGGTAGGTACAAGGTGGTGTTGCCCTATATGCCTCTTCAGCGCGCTCTCGCGGCGGTTCAGGCGTACCGTACTGCGAACCAGACGACAAGGTTCCTCATGGATCTCCATTTTGGGGCTATCGATCAACTGGGCACCGGGGCGCAGCTTTTTCTTTTTGCCAAAGCCTTAGAGCTTGCACGGGTCATGCTGCCTGGTCGAACTGATTCGCAAGGGGAAGCCGCGCTGCCGCCTGCTGGGCGCGCCGCACTCCGTCGATCTTTCCACTGGTTGTTCGACATTGCAAATAATCGTCTCGAGATTAGGCATGTCGCCAGAGGTGGGAGTCTTCTGCCAAAGCTAAGTCCTGCGGAGTCCGCGGACTTCGTGCATGATGCGGACGTAGTGATTCGTGGAGTAGTCGAGAGGGAATTGGGAATTGTAGCCATTGCCCAACGGTAGCCAGTTGGCTGGGAGTTTGTGGGTGTTCCGTTTCAGTATTCGTCTGGCAACAGCATCGTCGTCACGCTACCGTCCGCCTCGGTAATCACCCAGACTTTCACACCCGTGCTGAGCCTATACGCGGAAAGCAGACGCCAGCCGTGCTGGAGGCTGAGTTCGTTTTCACAGATGTCCTCGGGTGAGAGTTCGCCCCAGTCTCCAGCCAGGTGTCGGTCCAGAAACGCGAGCGGCGATTCTCCCGATGCCTCGAATGCGTCCAAGGCACCGGGAGTGGCCACAATTTGTCCAGGCTGGAACTTCATTTCTTCGCCACATTCTTGACGAAGAGTTCCGCTCCTCGGAGTTGGACTTCGTAGTTCAGCTTTCCTCGTTTGAGGAAAGCCATCAACGCACGCTTGAAGCCGATCCGTGCATTCTTGATCGACCGTTGCGTCTCGCTTGACATTACGATGCGGACTGCCTTACCAGCCGGGATACCAGCCGCGATCTTTGCAACGCCAGATTTCCACTCGGGTGTTTCGAGGAACACACCTTTCTGTGCTCGGCTCGTGGCCGGAACCTCAGCCTCGGATACGAACTCCGCGCTTCCCTGAATAACACCGTTCGTTTCCGGTCTGTCGTTTGCTGCCGCCCGCTTCGCATCTGTCGTTCCTTGTTTTTTCATCGCTGTTCTCCTGTGAATCGATTGAACTCCATGGGGGAGAGAGCGATCTTGTCCCGAGCGGAGACCCTTTGACATCAAGTTTCTGGAGTCCCGGAACTCAACGCGGCTCAAGGCGACGCTGGCCGATACCGCCAGCATGCGAGGTATTGGGGGGTGCTGGCCTCGCGTCGACGGCACGCACAGGCGTGCTCGGCATGGGACGCATCGAAGCAACCACCTTGGCTTACGAGCGAAGTGTTCTCGCAACGAATCCAGCCGCCGCTCGCGAACATTCCAACCTCCGCGATTCGATCACAAATTGGCGACTCGCGTTGGTACGCGGGCAAGATCCGGCAAGGTACCTCCCGCATCCACGGCACTGGCTGGCACTGGCACAACTAGCAGGCGTTCCGGGAAGCGGGTGACGCTATAATCCGCGCATGCGTACCAGGAGTGTTCGCCGCGCGTTGTAAGTCCAATTCTGGAGGTTACCGGAACAGGCACAAACTAACACCATAGGGCGTGCGGGTTAGCAAAACTCGCTCTGCCGGCCCTTATCGTTCCAGGATTTCTTTGTATGCGTTCAAAGCGACCTTCTTCGGTTGGCTGGGCAGTAGCACATCGGCGCTGCGGGTAGAGTTGCCGACGATTGTCATTTGGCCGATACGGGTCATGCCAGTGCCGAAGTCGGCAAACACGGGAACCTGCATGGCAAAGTGCTCGTCGACTTCGCTCTGGGTGATGGTGAAATGCAACTTCACTTTGCCGCCGTCTGCCGGAGCGGTCTGATACTCGAAGTGGTACCGCGGCACTTGAGTGCCGTAGACCCACTCGTTAAAGAACCAATCGAGGCGGCTGTTTCCCTCCAGGTCCATGGCTTTGGTCATATGTTTCTCGGCAATGACTTTGAAAGACTCGGTAGTCGCCGCCCTCTCGCGGTGGCTCTCGACAAAGTCATGCATCATGGCAATGAATGCCTTGTCCGGTTCCTTATCCTGTGTGTTGCGCATGATCGAACGCAGCATTTGCAGGACATATGCGCCTTTGGGATAAGTCACGTTCTGGTAGGCATCCGGGGTGCGGGGCGAACTCAGCCGCTGCCCCATCCAGAGGGGGCCGGCGTCGTTGGGAGCTACGTCATAACGCTTTTCAAGAATGCGCCGGCGCAAGCGATCCCAGAATTCGATGTAGTCCTTGCGCCAGTCCCCCGCCACGCCCTGCTGCAGAAACAGACCCGCGGAGAACTCGGCAAAGCCTTCCGACAGCCACTGATCGTGATAGGACGCCCAGCCAACCGCGTGGCCCCACCATTGGTGGGCAACTTCGTGAGGGGTTACCTCCTGCACGAAGCCGGTGAATTTGTTGTCGATGTTGCCGAAGAGCAGCCATCTCTGGGTCGAATCCGTGTAGGCAGAGATGGGAAGGTAAACCAGGTTGGGCCAGGATTGCCCAAAATTAAAATCTGGCTGCTCCGTGATGTGGATCTCGTCGTACGGACTCTTGCCGAAATAAAAACTGCAGAGCTGCAACTGGGCGCGGGTTTGTTCGAGGGCATACTGCGTCATGCTGCGGGGCGCCAGAGTCTGCAGCGCGCGATACCTACGCAACTTGTCGGGCAACTCACTCAAGTAGTAGCCCGAAATCTTGAAGCCAGTTTTGTCATCCGGCAGGTCGAGCTTGGTATATTCGCCGTAGTTGAATCCCGCCACCGCCACTGGGACCGGCGTGATCCAGTGGCTGACCGCCAAACCATGCTCAATCGACTCGCCTTGCAGCGTTCCGACGCTGATGACTTTGTATTTCGACGGGACTTTGAAGGTAAGATCGTAGAGAGCCTTTTCGCCAAATCCATTCAGGTTCGGATACCAGGAGGTGCGCGCTCCGACGTAGTAACTTCCTTCTCCCGCTTCTTCCAGGACCTTATCGCCCGCGTACTCGACGTGAATTGTCTGTTCCTTACCCAGCGTAGGCGCTTGCGAAAGCACCGCGTAAAACGAACCGTCCTCCTTGCGGCCCTCCTGAATGAAATAGAGATCCTGGCCCTGCTCGTCGGTAACCCGCGTGACTCGCAGATTCGGCAGCAAGCCAAACTTAAGCACTCGTTCCCCAGCGACCAGAGGCTCGAAGCTGATATTGGCGCTGCTGAATAAGTGCCCGTTCTTGGCAATCACGGTCTCAATCTTGTAGCGGTTGGTGGCAAACAGGCGGCGATCTTCATTGGAGCGCGCGGTGCGGTTGGCGTATTCAGATTTCAGGTGCGCCAGATACCAGACGCCATCGTCCATCCCCTCCGGATTGAAGTTGATCAGACCTACCTCCTCCGGGGAATCGAGCTGGGGCAGCGCTCCCACCCGGTTTCTCACAAAAAAGCGGAGGTCCTTATGCTTCTTGCCGCGCAGGTATGCGTTAAAGAACTCCGGATGCAAGGAATTGTAGACAGCAGCCAGAAGGTCGGCATCCACGTTGTCCATGGTTTCGCCCTCTAATAAGGCCTGGCTGAAACCTAGAGGAATCTCGCGGCGCTGTCGCATCTTCTCACGCCAGTGGTTGAGGACAGCGGCAGCCTCCGATGCGGGTTCGGTGCGATCCCCTAATCCCGGAAGGAAATTAATGCGACCTTCCCGAGTGAATCGGAAAACTGCCTCGGTGAAGTCTTCATCGACCTGGTCTGCCCTGATACGCCGGCTGAGTTCCTGGGCATCAAGATGCGTCACTGGCTTTAGATTGAAGTGTCCTTCCCCGATGAAGATTGCGCCGGTTACGACTCCATTCACCGGACTCAGGAATGTCAGCGTGCCTTTCTGAAACTGGAAGGTTGCGGCATCCGCGGTCAGGGTGAAATTGTCGAAGCGAAAGGTTGCGCCCAGCCCGATCTCGCGGAGTTGCCGGTAAACTGGATCTGAATTGGCAAACGCAGCACTTTTTCCAAGAACCGAGACGGTCAACTTCTGTTCGGCGATGGCGAGCTCGAGTTGCAGTTGGACCGGTCCCTGCATATCCACGGTCTTGACCAGAGGTTCGAAACCATCTCGCATTACCCGCAGGGAGTAGGTTCCGGGTTTCAGGTCGGGAGACGCAAACTTGCCCTGCCCATCCGACGAAAGCACGACCGGCTGCGATAGGTCCCCCCCGGTGATCTCAATCCGCGCCCCGGCAATGACAGCGCCGGAGGGGTCCTGAATTGTTCCGGAGATCGTTTGCGAGTGCAGCCAGGTCGTCCCCATCAAACAAAGAACGAACGCCATTTTCAGCAAGAAGAAGCGCGGTCGATGCGCTTGGGAAAAGCGCGGCACCATGCGGCAACTATAGCACTACTCTTAGTAACGGCCTGCCTATGTTTATCCAGCTCTTTCTACTCAGAGCGACTGGCCGCAGTGAGTTCTCCGCCATGTCGACAAAGTGCGGACGCTAAGTGAGCCCCGTCACATACCAGTGTGATGATTTCCTTCTGATTTCGTAACAAATAAGCTCTAGCTTTGCCTTTTAGACCGTTCCCGATAAAAGCCATTAAGCCTCCAGAAACGTTGCCAAGACTCGTCTTGGGCGGATGAGAATGTGAGCTTGTTCGGGTTTCGTAACATTACAAGGTAGCTCTTGACACTTTGTAATGCCTAAGACTAGGTTTGCGGGTTTTATTGCGAGCTTAGAAGCGATGCTGCAGCCTGGTGCGGTTCGTGCCCCAGATCAAGAAAAGTGATTCGCATTCAGACAGCGATGGATACAGCGACGAGGGCCGAGTCCAGGAATTCATCAAAGGAGTGTCCATTATGCCCCACCGTAACCTTGAGTTACTTACTGCTATGATTCTCCTGATCGCTTCGCTTGCTCACGCGAATCGACCGACACCCAAACCGCAAGAAGTGTTTGCCCCTTGTTGGATCGCCGAACCGGGTTGGGAGACGGAGTTACAACTGAAGAACAACCTAGCGGCTGGGCCGCTCACGGTGACGCCGGTTCTCCGTCTGGCTTCCGGGCAGGAGCCCCGCCCAAGGGGACCGGGGGGCAGAGCAGCCGGGTAAGCACGCGCAGACACGGGCGGATTGGAATCCCGCAAAGCAACCGACATGGCTCACCGAACAGGTGTTTTCGGAGAAAATTCAGCCAGCACTTGCGAAAGCCTCAGCTTCGGCCATCGCAAAGACGATTGGAGTTTTCCGCTGGTACGCGGGCCGCATTCGCGAGGGCTACCGCCCGCATCCACGGCATTGGCTGACGCTGGCGGAACTCGTGGGCATTGAGCGGTGACGTCCGTCACTACGCCGCACTGTAGAACCGTCTAAACTTTCCTCGGTGGGCATTGACCGCTATGAACCGAAATAGCCCTGACAGGCCCGCGCGCTGGACCGCGATAAGCTCAGCGATAATCCTCTGCATCTGCCTTGCGCTGGCACACGTGGGCTGCGGCGGATCAGGCAACCAGTCCAACCAACCGCCTCCGGCCCCATCCTTCACTATTGCGGTAACGCCTTCAGCACCTTCGATCGCTCCCGGAATTTCCTCCTCGTTTCAGGTATCGATCACTCCGCAGAACGGATTTAGCGGCGCGGTCGCCGTCACTGTGACTGGCTTACCTACTGGACTGAGCGCAAATCCGTCAACGTTCTCTGTTCAGAACACTCAACAGACGGTCACGTTGACAGCCTCCAGTTCTCTGGCGGATGGCAATTATTCTTTTGGGCTGAATGGAACGAGCGGGAGTTTGAGCAGTTCCGCGTCGGTCAGTGTCGTGGTGGAACCATTGCTGAACTTCGAGATCGTCCAACCTGCGTCAAGCCAGGTGGTCACAACGTTTGGTTCTACCGCACAGGTGCAGTTGCAAACGGAGGTGCATGGATCTGGGTTTTCGAATTACCAGCTCGACTTTGCAGCAGCCGGGCTACCGACCGGAGTCATAGCGAGCTTCTCGCCCAACCCAGTGGCAGTTGGATCTTCTACGACACTGAGTGTAACTGCTCCTGCGAGCGGGCCATGGCTTCAGAATATGCTGTTTGACGTTGTGGCCACACCTGCCGTTCCTGTGCCCGCGCAGAACCTAAGCTTCGACTTGGTGGTGGCGCCCCCTCCAGGCAGTCTCCCAAACAACCGGACCGATTACTTGAGGACCGATGACACACCCCAAAGCATCGTCTACGACGCGACCAATCAGCAAATCTTTTCCAGCGATCACCTCTTGAATCGGGTTGATGTTGTCTCGACCGGTAGCAGGCAGATCGTGAAGAGTATTCCAGTCATGAGTCCACGCGGTATGGCTCTTACGCTCGATGGAAACAAGGTGCTAGTGGGGAGCGATGCACAACAGGCTGTCGCTATCAGCACGACCACGTTAGAAGTGGAACAGGTGTGGAAGCTCCCCCGTCTCTCAGGAGCGACCTATAGCCCGCAACTTCTCTACCCACTCGCCGATGGAACGGTCGCAATCCAGATCGGCGGCGGGCTGGCAATTTGGAACCAAAGCGGAAACACAGTGTCATCCTTGACCTTGCCAGCCAGTCTTGGTGGGGCCTGCTATACCTCCGTGAGCGCGACCGGCACGATGATAATCGTAGCGGATTGTGGCACCCCAGGCCATGTCGCTCTCTACAATGTTGCCACAAAAACTTTCTCGGCCCCCGCGGAGTTTTCCAACGTTTTCAATGTTGCAGCTGGCCCCGACGGGTCCAAGTTTCTAATCTCGGACGGTACCTATGGCTTGGGGATTTACGACAGCCAACTCCAGCAAACAGCTATTTTGACTGGGCCCTACGAACTCTACAGCTTCATCTTCAGTTCTGATGGAACCCGGATTTATGTGAACGCTGGCATCATCGGCGTATTCGATGGGAGTGCGGGTGGCCTGATAAGTACCGCACCGGCGCTAAGTTTTGTTCCCCCAAGCGTCGCAACACTCGCATTTGTGGGACCGCTATTCGCCGTTGACTCAACGGGGATCATCTATGGTGCGGCGGACCACGGTATCGCTTTTCACGACTCGACCTATTCAGTCGTCTATGTTCCTGGATACGGCCCACCTGACATGGGTCTCATCTTGACCCCAAGCTTCGGGCCGGTGAACGTCACCACGCCTACAGCATTTCCCGTTACCTTCGGTTTCTCCGCCACTCCGGACGTGTGGTTTGCCGGCACCCGCGCCACAGAGGCTACTCTTGGAGCTGGGGGCGCTCTGAGTGTCACCGCTCCGGCCCTGTCGCAACCGGGTCCTGTGAGCGTCAAAATCATAGAGCCGGATGGGGTTCAGATCTTTAATCCTCTCGTGTTCAGTTACGGGCCCGGTTTGATGTTTGTCAACGGCGACACGGCGTCACCCAATGGCAAAGCGACGTCGGACATCATTGGGGTCGGACTTCCCTCAATTCCTGGCCAGATACAGGTCACGGTCGGCGGGCAAAGTGCCAATATCGTCAGCGTTGGCACTGCACCAATCCCCGCGCTCAGCGCCTCCGGTTATCCGTACTACCCATATCCTGCAGTAGATGTGAAGATCACCTTGCCACCCGGCATCGGAGATGAGGACATTGTGGTTACCACTTCAGCTGGTGCGGCGACGCTCCCGAAGGCCATTCACTATGTGGAGAGCGTCACCGACTACTCGTCCCCAGACGTGTTCCGGGCGATTCTACTGGACCGCGGTCGCAACCAGCTTTATCTTTCAGCGGGCGATCACATCGACGTTTTTTCTTTGACGACGAACCAGTTTCTTTCTCCTTTTACTCCACCCTCTCTAAACGGATTGAAGCTATTTCACGGTCTGGCGCTCACCCCAAATGGCTCTCAGTTGCTCGCAGCGAACTTCGCCGATGGTTCGCTCGCATTAATAAATCCGGATCAGCCCAACTCAGCGACAGCGGTGCAGATCATTCCACCTTCGGGCAATAACGGTCCGGAATATATAGCGACAACAAATACAGGAAAGGCCTTCATCCAGCCATCCAATAACACATCCAATGTTTTCTACGAACTTGATTTGTCGAGCCTGCAGGTGATCAACATGCCGTCCCCGGTTCAGGGAGCCCTTCTGTTGGCCGCTTCCGGAGACGGCTCAGAGTTGCTATCGACAACACTTGGTTACCCCCAGGGCGTTGCAGTCTACAATTCGGCGAGCAACAACTGGTCAACCTATGTTGGCCTGCTAAACAACCTTGGTAACAGCGCGGCGGTATCGTTGAATGGCTCAGTTTTTGCTGTCGGAAGCGGTATGGTGGACTCCAACGCAAATTTCCTCGGCTACCTGGCCTGGCAGGATGTGCATGAGTACGGCGTTGGTCTTTCGCTTCCCTTGGAAAAAGTTCAAGACGGCGGCGCGATTGTTTACATCCCCTATTCTGGCTCGGTTGATATGTTCGACGTGAATCACGGAGCGTTGTTGCACCGTCTCGCCTTGACGGAACAAGTGCAAAATGTCACGGATGCCATGACGATCGATGCTTACGGCCAGAATGTTTACCTGATCACAAATGCTGGCTTGACGGTTGTGCAGCTCAACGCTGCACCGCTGGCTATTGGAAGTGTGGCCCCAGCAGCGGGTTCCACGGGAACGCAAGTTACGATTTACGGTAGTGGTTTTCAGCAGACAACGGCGGTGACAGCGAATGGGCTCCCAGCTACCACGACTTTCGTGAACGCAAACACTCTTCTTGCAGTCGTACCGAACCTTGCAGCAGGCTCGACCCAGATCACTGTAACCGACCCTTCCGGCGAAACCTACTCTCTGGATAATGCATTCACGGTACAGTAAGCACACTCCCATGCTCAACTCAACTTCAGCTCGAATTTTAATGGGCTTTCACGTTTCTCTCAGGGGGGCGCTCTGAGCTCTCTCCTTTCCCTTCTCCCCCCATCGCTTTGACGGGATAGGGGATAGAGGCTTCCAAAGTTGCACCCCCCCACAACCGGGCTTTGGGGTTGGTTCTGGCCCGGGGCCCGCGCGCGCGCTGGAGGGAAGGGCCGGGCGCACACGCGCGAGAAGGGCTCGCTGCTAAATATTAGGAAAGGCAGGGCGGCATTAAAGGCCTGCGTGCGCTCACGGCACATTCGAGAAGTGTTCATGCGCAGCGCAAGGAGAGAACGAGCTGCGCTCAAAGGCCACGCGAGGTGGTCTCCATTTCATTCAATCGTTTCGTTCTCCGTGATCACCACAGACCCTTCTTCTATCTCTTCCGCCTCAGTGATGTAAGGCGTTTTTTCACCTTTGAAAGTCCTACGTCGTTTAATTTTTCGTCGAATGTAGAGCTCGTCTTCGCCGAATTCCGAGATCATTCGAGGAATAAAGGCTCTACGAAGTGCAAGGGAGTCGCTCGTGTTCATAACCACATACAACTCTCGCTCCTCTTCCACCTTGAGGTAGTCCAAGAACGCCTTTACCCGCTTAAATTTGCCCTCAACCTCGTTACTTTCGAGCAATTCTTCCACTGTGCTGATTGTGCAATCGGCGGAGCGACGGAACGCCTGATTAGCGCTGCGAGCCTTGGCCGCGTGGCTGCACGTACCCCGGAAGCTCGTGCCAAACATGTGGCTTCGCGTCGACGGCACGCACAGGCATGCTCGGCATGGGATCCATCGAAGCAACCAGCATGGCTTACGAGCGAAGTGTTCTCGCAACAAATCCAACCGCTGCTTGCGGACATTCCCACAGCTGCGATTCGATCACGAATTGGGGTTTCCCGCTGGTACGCCGGTCGGATTCGCGAAGGCTACCGCCCGCATCCGAGACATTGGGAGGCGCTGGCGGAATTGGTGGGCGTCGGGTTGTGATTGCCATCACTGACACGTGCGCTCCCTGGTGACAACATTTTGCCGTCCATCGACCGGATATCCTTTCGCAGACATTGCTGCAGCACATACGCGCTTGGGGAGCAAGGCACTGGCCAGGTCTGGCGGAGCTGGCCGGGATCATGCCGGGAATACTGAATCGTCCAAACATTTCTTAGTTAGTGTAATGGCGATGTTCGCCAACAACCGCATAGCTTCCGAGTTGCTTACCAACCGCTCAAAATCATCGGATCTGACCACGAAAGCCTCTTACGAACAAAATGGGCTGATCCTACGTCGGCAAAATCGTAATCTGCCCGAGCACGACGCGCTTCGTCTTGAGGGGGCAATCTTCCTGTGCGTTCACGAAGCTAGACTAGTCCCAAAACCCCTGGACTCATTGCCTGCTTTCAACACTCCGCGGCAACAATCTCGTGGAATTGAGAATGAATGCCATTTCCGAACTAACGTGAATGAAAGCCGCGAGCAGCGGGTTCAAAAAGCCAAAAGCCGCCATTCCTACTCCTATGCTGTCCACTACCAGAGTGCCTGCGAAATTTTGCATAATGATGCCGCGGCAGCGACGCGCCACCCGCAAGGTTTCGACAAATTTGTTGAGATCGCTTCCAATCAAGATGACGTCGGCGCTCTCCCTGGCAACGTCCGTTCCTGAACCCATAGCAATTCCGACATTCGCCTCCATCAGGGCCGGCGCATCGTTGATACCGTCGCCGAGCATCGCAACTTTGCGATTCCTTCCGCGAAGTTCGCGTACCCACTTGGCTTTCTGGTCTGGCAAGAGTTCTCCCACTGCTTCGTCGACACCGAGATCACGCCCCACTAACGTAGTCACTCCTTGCGCGTCTCCGCTCAGCAGAACCGTCTTCAGTCCCATCTCTCGCATTGCCGCAACCGCACTCTTCGCTTCGGGCCGCAGCACATCGGCAATGCGGATTGTGCCTAGCATCTGGCCACCACGAGCGACATGAACTTCTGAAACTCCGCGTTGGTCGTTGTTAATTGGCGGAATCCCCTTCACGGCGTGCTCCATCAAGAGCGCCCGGCTGCCGACCAGTATTTCCTCGCCGCTGTATGTCACCCGGACCCCTCTTCCTGGCGTATAGGAGAACTCATCCGGTTCGACGACAGGAATCGCGAGCTCGGCGGCCCGCGCAATAATTGCCTTCGCAAGCGGGTGTTCCGACTTGCGTTCAGCGATGCTGGCAGCGGCGATGATTTCGAGCGGAGTGAACCTATCGCTCGGGACGATCTCCCGAATTTGAGGAGTTCCGAAGGTCAACGTGCCAGTCTTATCCAATAGCACGGTATCGACCGCGGCCAGCGTTTCTAGGTAAAGACCGCCTTTCACAATCGCTCCGTGACGCGCCGCGCGGCCAATCGCTCCAAGAATGGCCAGAGGCGTTCCCGCCGCAATGCCACACGCCCCAGCAACGATCACTACAGAAATCGTCGACCTGACATTGTGGGTGATGACGAACGTGAGAGCTGCGGCCCCCAAGGCGAAATACACCAAGTAGCCAGCCAGAAGATCCGCGGTTTTCTGAATAGGAGCGCGCGATTTCTCCGCGCGCTCGACGGCTTCGATGATCCTGCCGAAGGTCGTATCGCGGCCCAGTTTTTGCGCTTCGACTTCCAAGGCTCCCGACTGGTTGATGGTTCCTGCGTAAACAGGATCTCCGGGCAATTTCTCAACCGGCATCGCCTCGCCGGTGATGGCTGCCTGCTCCACAAAGGATCGTCCGCCGAGCACCCGACCATCCACCGGGATGCGACCACCCGGCTTTACGATTACCGCGTCACCCAGTTGTAGATTTTCGGCAGGTATTTCGAGCTCTTCGTTGTTGCGTCGAACGGACACGGTTCGGGGCAGGAAATCAATCAGATCTTGGATTGCGCGTCTTCCGCGTCCGACCGTGAGCCCCTCCAAAACCTCGGCGGCAAGCACGAACGCGGTGATGACAAGAGCTGTAAAGAATTCACCAATGGCCAGAGCCGAAAGAAGAGCGATGGTCATCGAGAGCTCCATCGTCATCTTTCGTTCGACGATGTTCTCGACGGCTTCCTTGAAAATTGGGTATCCGCCGATCAGGGTGGCCGCGATGCCAACCACACTGAAGCGCGGAAATGGCTCCCACACCCGGAACCAGACTGCCGCCGCGGCCAACGCCACGAACGCAATGCGAACGAGTTCAACCCAGTCGAACCTGTGCTCGGAGCCGTGCTCCTCCGAAGCTTGTTTTTCCGAGCTATGTTTTTCCGACAAATGGTCCGGGTCTTTGATTGGAGAGAGCGGAGAATTCGCCACATTGTTTCTATCAATCAAGGGAGGAGCGCTCATACCGTTACCGATTTCCTGCCAGCTGCGGCAGGTTACTTTAGATAAGACTTGACCATGTCGATTACTTCATCCGCGGCGGCCACTTGCCCTGAAGTTGGACGTTGCTTTCCGTTAAGGACGTGACTGCGGATGTGCCCTTCCAGAAGCTCGGCCATCAGGCTGTTCATCGCCCCTCTGGCCGCGCTCATAACTTGCAAGACTTCGGAACAATCGCGCTCCTCGGCAAGAGTTCGCACCAGAGCCTCGACCTGCCCCTGAATACGCTTGGCCCGCAGAATTAGTTTTTGTTTGTCCTTGACCGTGTGGCTCATTGTTTGATATCCATATTGCAATATAGTATACCCGGTATAGTATCATAAAGGTTTGTGATAATTCTTGATCTCGACCCGCTTTCTTCTTCTTCGCCACTGACCAGACAGGTTGGTTTGCGGGAATACGGATGACGGACTGGCATGCAGAAGACGGAGTCCCCCAGTTGCCAGACGAGATACTCTCATTGCGTTTCGTTTCTTGTTTTGGTATAGATTCAAAGCATAGATTCGTGGGGTAGCAGTGGTGCGTTCGATCTCGAAGCGGATAGCGTGCCTGTTGGTCCTGCTGACATTTTGGTCGGCAATGGTATCCGCTGCGCATCAACATTCGAGCGCGGTCGAGTCGGCAAAGTGCCCGGTCTGTGTCGCCGCCTATTCAGCATCTCCCAAGGCCCCGTCCACAATAACGCGTACCCCATTCGTTGTCGTATCTACCTTTCGACCGCAGTCGGTTTCCGCCAAGCAATGCCTGATAGCTTTCGCCCTGTGTGTCCGCCCGCCTCCTAGCGTCTAAAGATCAAATTTCAGCTGTGCATCGGCCGGTTCTTGTCCCGTGAACCGTGTCCTTGATTTTTACACGGACTAATTTCTTCTGGAGGAATTCATGCTGACTTCTTGCAAAAAGTCGCTTCATGCGGCTTTTATCGTGATTTTCTGTTTTGCACTGGGCCTTCACGCTTACGCGCAGTCGGGCGGAAGTTCGGGATCGATTAACGGTACCATCCTGGACCCTTCGGGCGCGGTGGTTGCGAATGCGAAGGTTGAGATTCATCAAGCGGTCAGCGGCTATGACCGAACGACCACCACAGACAGTAAGGGGAATTTCAATTTCACGAACGTGCCGTTTAATCCGTATCACATGACGGTGACGGCTGCGGGATTCGCTCAATATGCGCAGGACGTGGAAGTCCGGTCGGTGGTACCCGTCACTACCAAGGTCAGTTTGACGGTGGCCGGCGGCACCGCCACGGTCACTGTCGAGTCTGCGGGAGATCTGGTTGAGAACGATCCCACCTTCCACTCCGACATCGACAAGGAGTTGTTCGACAGACTTCCCTTGGAAAGCGCGTCATCATCGCTGAGTTCGCTGGTTACTCTCTCCACGCCGGGAATCGCAGCCGATTCCAATGGCCTCTTCCACGGGATCGGCGACCACGCGGAGAATTCGTTCTCCGTCGACGGCCAGCCGATTACCGACCAGCAAAGCAAAGTCTTTTCCAATCAGATCCCACTCGAATCGATCCAATCCATGGAA
>Ga0074044_10002244_pt1 | contig 16930 bp, 13 predicted proteins | sample BogForMeECP23OM1_FD_94443 | JGI IMG/M metagenome (GOLD analysis project Ga0074044, IMG submission 94443) | Bog forest soil microbial communities from Calvert Island, British Columbia, Canada - Bog Forest MetaG ECP23OM1 | ecosystem: Environmental > Terrestrial > Soil > Wetlands ...
CTCGAGCCCAAGCGGATGCGCTTCGTGCATCCGCGCGTGGATTTGCCCGCATCGTCGGTGATGGTCGAGGCGCGCGCGGGCGGCGGTATCGAAGTGGCGGTCGAGCCGCCGCTGGTGCTGGAGGATCGCGCGGGGGTTTATACAGATGAAGCGCGCGCGCTGCTGGAGCGGATGTGAGTCCACAAATGGCGGTTTAAATCAACCTAACCCCTGACCCCTTCCCTGAAAAGGAAGGGGAACCAGACAGAATAAAGTGCGTGGAATGAATCAGATGGTAGCGTGGCATCGGCAAGCCGACGGTGCCAGACGGGAATCGCCTTTGTTGCTGGTTCCCCTTCCTTTTCAGGGAAGGGGTCAGGGGTTAGGTTGTGTGTGTTTATTTCAGAAATTCGAGCGCGAGATCTGAGACCAGTTTCGGGTTTTCCATTGGCAGGAAGTGCCCGGTATCGGGCACGTCGATGACACGGCCGAGGTGGCGCTCGCGTGCGATGCGAGGCGACAGCACCATGCCCAGGGAATCGCCACGCGTGCCGAACAGGATGAGCAGCGGAACTTGGGCGGCGATGATTCGTCCCAGGCCGTCGAAGTCGCGTGAGGTTTCGTAGAAGTGCGCCTCGATCTCAGGGGTGCATTTCAGATCGCGCTTGCCGTCCGCGGTGGCGCGCGTGCCGAACTCGCAGTAGTCGCGCAGCATGTCTCTGTGCCAGGTGTTGTAAGGCGGCTTGCTTTCGAAATTCGCGAACATCGCATCGACGCTGTCGAAAATCCGCCGGCGCTTGAGGGTGCGTTCGATAAACGGGTTACGCCACGCGAGTTCCGGCGCGGTCGGCGATTCGAAAACGACCGGTTCCGCCAGGACCGCGCACGAAATCAGGTCGGGGCGCTCGCGAGCGAGGGATCCGATCGCGGTCGCCCCCGCGGAATGGCCCATCGCGCGCACGCGCTTCCATCCCATCGCGGTGATGAATCCGGCGAGATCGTTCATCGTGAACGCCCAATCGTAGTTCTCCAGTCCCGCGGGCGCGTCGCTGTCGCCGTGTCCGCGCTGGTCGTAGCTCCAGACGTGGCCGACGGCTTTCAGCGCCTCCGCGATCGGCCGATAGACACGGCCATGAAAGCCGGTCGCGTGCAGCACGATGATCGGGTCGCCGCTGCCGCCCCAATCATAGTAACGAAGCCGGTTTCCGTTGACGGTGAGATCGCCGGCGTTGGGTTGATGCGTGCTCATGAGACGAATTGCCGCAGATGATAGGCGAGCCGGATTGCCGATGAAAACGAAATCGATGCGGTGGCAGACGGAAGGGAGCGGCGATTTTCAGCTTGCCGGCTTCAGCTCGGTGTGGGCCGGGAGCGGATGCTGCGGGTCGCGGTGATCGAAGAGATCGGCAAGCGTCGTGTCGCCGACGGCGGCGACCTGCGCGGCGGCGATTTGACGCATTACCTGGGCGACCGACGAATTTCCCGGATCGGCCGGGTCGTCTTCAATCAAAGTGCGGATTACGTCGGCGATTCGGACCGAAGCGGGCGCGCGGATCAGATGGAGGGAACCGCCGTGGCCATGACCGCCGTGGTCGCTGGTCGCTTCGACAATCAGGCCATCATCCTTCAATCGCTCGACGATCGGTTCGATGGCCGAGATACCCAGACCCATCCCGTGCGCCAGATCGGGCAAGGTCGGGCCGGAGCCGCCGAGAAATTGCTGCGTGGCGAGCTGGAGCAGGATATGGAGCGTCGCCGAGCACGGGAAATCGGGCGAGTTCGGACGCAGCACGGAAGTATCGGTGCCGCGTTGGGCCGCCGCGGTAACCTCGGCGCCGAACAGAATCAGCGCCCACGCGATGTAGGTCCAGACCAGAAAGATGGGCAGCGTCGCAAGCGCGCCATAGATCGCGCGGTAACTGGAGAGGTACACCTGCGCCTTGACGTACCCCCATTGCGCAAACTGGAAGAGGACGGCGCTCACGAACGAGCCGAGCAGCGCGGGGCCCCAGCGCACCTTGGTGTACGGAAAAAAGATGAACAGAAAGAAAAATCCCGCCCACACGAAAAGATAGGGAGCGACGCGCGCAATGATCGGGGACAGCGGCACGCGCACCTCGACCATCGTGGTAAACGCGAGCGCGGCGGCGATCAGGATCGGCACCGTGAACAGCACGCTGAGGTAGTCGGAAAATCGCCGCAGGTAGCTGCGGCTGCGAGGCACGCGAAAGATTCCATTGAACGCGCGCTCGATGTTCCCCAGGGTTGAGATGACGGTGACGAGCAGGAAGGCCGCGCCCGCGGTGCCCAGCGCGGCCGCATTCACGTTCTCGACAAAGTGCATCAGCTCGTGGGAGGTGTCGGTGGAACCCAACGCCAGGTAGCGTTCGACCAGCGGGCTAAGCTGGTCGGAAGCGCCGAAACCTTTGAGAGCGGAGAACGCGAGCGCGAGGATCGGAACGATCGAGAGGGCGGAGGTGTAGGTCAGCGCCGAGGCGCGCAACATGTCGTCGTTTTCAAAAAAGTTTTCGATGGCGCCGGCGATGATGCGCCAGGGTTTGAAGACGAACGGATACGTCTGAGCGCGCGTCTCCACGCGCAGTGCAGCGGTTTCGATCCAGCCGTGTGGGTGGTGGTTGCTCAAGGGAATAAGCGGCTGGTGGCGGCCATTGCGATGCCGGTCTCCGTGCGGGCGAGCATTGGGTTCACAGGCGGATTTTCCTGACTGGGTGGCCGATTAGTCAAGCACCCCTGCAAGAGGGGCGAGCGCTCCGCGCGTCTGGGGGAGTCGCGTTGCCTGAGCGGCGGCTTTCCGATTAGCTCGTCGGGATGGGCCGTCTCGTTGCACGCGGCAAATATCTATATGACGGCGACCGCAAGTTTTTCGCGCGCGGGGTGTCATATGGGCCGTTCGCGCCCAATTCGCGCGGCGAGCGGTACCCGGAACCGCAGCGCGCGCGGGCCGACTTCGCGATGATGCGGGAGCTGGGCGTCAATGTGCTGCGACTCTATGTCCCCGCGCCATCGTGGATGATCGATGAGGCGGCATCCGCGGGACTGCGCGTGATGGCCGGAATTCCGTGGCCGTTTCACATGGCGTTTCTCGACTCCCCCCGGACGGCGCGTGAGATCCGCGCGACGATCCGCGGGAGCGTCGCTGACCTGCGCAAGTTCGGCGACGCGATCATGGCGTACAGCCTCGGCAACGAGATTCGGTCGGATATCGTGCGATGGCACGGGCGCCGCGCCGTCAGCGGCTTTCTGGCGCAGCTCTACGATATTGGCAAGCAGCTCGACCCGGAGGGTTTGTTTACCTATTCGAACTATCCGCCGGCGGAGTATCTCGACCTCAGCTTCCTCGATTTCGCATCATTCAATGTTTATTTGCACGAGGAGACCGACTATCGCCGCTATCTAACCCATCTGCTGGCTATTTCCGGCGACCGGCCGCTGATCCTCAGCGAAACCGGAGTGGATACGATCCGCCATGGCGAGGGGTATCAGGCGGAAGTGCTTGGGTGGCAGGGGCGCGCCGCGTTCGAAGCCGGCCTTGCGGGATTTATCGCGTTTGCTTTTACCGACGAATGGCACACCGGGGGAACGGAGATTACCGATTGGGCATTCGGCGTGACGACGCGCGATCGGAAACCGAAGCCTGCCTTCCGCGCGATTCAGGAAGTCTTTTCCGGCGAGCTTCCGGGGCCACTGCCGTCGGCGGCCAAAGTTTCGGTGGTGGTCGCGGCCTACAACGCGGCGGGAACCATCGGTGCGTGCCTGGAATCGCTCGGCGGTCTCAACTACCCCGACTACGAAGTAATCGTCGTCGATGACGGCTCGGGCGATGCGACCGCGGCGATGGCGGCGGAGCATGACGCGCGCGTCATGCGCATCGATCATCGCGGCCTGGCGGCCGCGCGCAACGCGGGAATCGACGCGGCGTCGGGCGGGGTGATCGCATTCATCGATGCCGACGCGCGCGCCGATCGCGACTGGCTATATCATCTGGTCGAGGTCCTGGTCCGGCGGCGCGCGGCGGCGGCGGGGGGACCTAACTTCGCCCCGGAGCCGCCGAGCGCACGCGCCGCGGCGATGGCCGCGGCGCCCGGCCTGCCATGCGAGGTGCGCGCCGGCGACGATGGGTTGTCGCAGCTATGCGGCTGCAACATGGCGATTATGCGCACGGCGCTCTCGGCGATTGGCGGATTCGATCCCGCGTTTACGACGGCCGGCGACGACGTCGATCTGTCCTGGCGGCTCATCGACCACGGTGAATCGCTCGCGTACGCCTCCGGAGCCGTGGTGGTGCATGAAAGACGCGCGACCCTCGGCGCGTATCTCGCCCAGCAGCGCGGCTACGGCGCCGGCGAAGGCCTGTTGGACAAAAGCTATCCGGCCCGCGCCGGCGCGCCGCCAAAAATCTACGGGGGAGTCTCACGACTCGGATCGCTGATCGGCCGGGCGAGCATCTACTACGGCGCGTTCGGGCGTGGGCTGTTTCAATCCATCTATCGGACGCCATCGTCGCCGCTGATCGAACTCCCGCTTTCGATTTATTGGATGGCGCTGTCGCCGGCGCTCCTGCTTCTCGGTTGCTTCAATCGCTCCCTCGAAGCGATCGGCTGGGCAGGAGTTGCCGGTTCAATCTTCGCGGCGGCCGCAGGTGCGGCGCGAACGCCGCTCGACCGGCGATACGCGGGCCCGATGGTCCGGATTCGGCTCTTCATGCTCAATCTGCTTGGACCCGCCGTGAGAAGCGCCGCCCGCGAGCGGCTCAGATGGAGGTTTGACTATCGTAGTGGCGTCGGCACGGCGCGCATGAAGATGAAGGGTAAAGTGGTGTTTGCTCCCTGCGCGGCGCGAGGTGGTCGACCAATCGATCGCGTCGCGATGATCGCGGGGGTGCGGCGCGCGATTATCAAACGCGGCGCGGCGGTGGCGGCCACCGACGGATTCCAGTCCTATGACTTGCTGATGATGGTACCGCCGGGGGTGCGCGTGCGCCTCAACGCGATCAGAGAGGATGGGGGGCGGATCGCGCTTCAATGGCAGGCCGAAGCCGCTCCCGGCTGCGCGGTCATTACCTGCGCAATTCTGTTAATCGTATTGTTGGCGGCGGGGCTTACGGCGAAGGCGGCAATCGTGGCGATGATCGTTGTCGCAATGGCCGCGGGCATATTCGCCTTTGGGCGTGCGCGTCGCGCGTGCGCGCTGATTGCGGATGCCGCCGCCGAAGCCTCATCTGAGTTGGGTACGACCCTGGACGAATGGGCCAAGAAGGCAGCCTGAGCGAAACGCTTGCCCTTTATGGGCAGGTCATGCGACGCGCGCGGCCGCATCTCGGCTTGCTGGCGATCGGCGTGGCGGGAGTGTTGCTGGAGTCGGCGATCGAGGTGCTGAAGCCCTGGCCGCTCAAGGTCGTAATCGACAACGTCCTGCGCGGCACGCCCCTCAGCAGCCGCTGGATTCCGCAAATGCCGCGGGGCGAGCTGCTGGCGGCTGCGTGCTTCGGCCTGGTCGCCATCTACGCCACCCTTGGCATCGTCAGCGTAGCCAACAACTACCTGACGATTTCCATCGGGCAGCGGATGGTGAACGATTTCCGCGCGGATCTTTTCGACCATCTGCAGCGTCTCTCGCTTTCGTTTCATCGGCGGCGCGAAATCGGCGACCTGATGGTGCGCATTACGTCCGACACTTTTTCCATTCAGACCATTTCGATGAACGGGTTCTTTCCCGCGGTGGCGTCGCTGATGCTGCTCGCGGGCATGTTCGCCGTGATGATCCGGATGGACCCGCTGCTAACATTTGTCTCGCTCGCCGTGGTGCCGTTTCTCTTCATGCTGATCGCGCTGATCAGCCGAAGAATCCATCGCTTGAATGACGCGCTGCTGGTCAAGGAGAGCAGGCTCTATACCGTGGCGCACAGCGCGCTGGCCGCGATTCACGTAGTACAGGCGTTCACGCGCGAGTCAGAGTCGTACCGCGAATTCGTCAAATCGAGCAGCGAGACCCTGGACGAGAATTTGCGCCTCTATACGGTGCAGACAATTTACTCGGGCGCGGTGAACGTGCTGATCGCGCTCGGTACTGCGACCGTGATCTACCTGGGCGCACGCCACGTGATGGAGGGGCTGCTTACGATCGGAGACTTGATCGTATTCAGCATCTATCTAGCCTCGCTCTACGGTCCCGTGAATCAGATCTTTCAGACCTACGGCCAGGTGAAAGCCGCGCAGGCGGGGCTGCGGCGATGTTTCGAGTTGCTGGCGCTCGATCCCGAAATCAAGGACCGGGCGGGGGCCCGCGGGTTGGGGCGCGCGCGCGGTGAAATTGAATTTGACAACGTCATCTTCAGCTATGAACCGGGGCAGGCGCTGCTGAATCGGATCAGTTTTGCGGCGCATGCCGGCCAGCGCATCGCGATCGTCGGTCCGAGCGGCGCGGGCAAGACGACGCTGACTGCTCTGCTGGCGCGATTTTACGATCCGCAGGGGGGCGCAATACGAATCGACGGGGTCGACGTTCGCGAGGCGACGCTCGCGTCGGTAAGAGGAAATATCGCGATGGTTATGCAGCCGCCGCTGGTCGTGGGCGGAACGCTGCGCCTTAATATCGCGTTCGGCAAGGCGGCGGTCACCGAGGCGCAGATCGAGCGCGCGGCCAGGATGGCGGGTCTCGGACCGTTACTGGAGCAGCTCCCCAGCGGATTAGCGGAGATGGTCGGTCCCGGCGGTCATACGCTGTCCGAGGGCGAAGCGCAGCGCGTGACGATCGCGCGCGCGTTGCTGAAGGATGCGCCTATTCTGATCATGGACGAACCGACCAGCGCGCTGGACAGTGAAACCGAGAATCTTGTGCTGGGTGCGGTGGAAGACGCGATGCATGGGCGCACTACGCTGGTGATCGCCCATCGCCTGTCGACGATTCGCAGCGCGGATCGAATTCTGGTGCTGCGCGGTGGCGTGATAGAAGAGTCCGGGACGTTCGAAGAGTTGCGCGCGCGGGGCGGATTTTTCAATCATCTCTACAAGATGCAGACCTGGGGCGAGGAAACGCGAAAGCACGCCTAGACGAGCTGCGCGCGAGATCAAGATGAGGCTGACGAAGCGATGTTGACGATTGGACTGACCGGCGGAATCGGCTCGGGGAAGAGCACAGTGGCAAAGATGCTCGCGGAACTGGGAGGGCCGGTTCTGGATGCGGACAAGGTGGCGCAATCGACTTATGCGCCGGGCGCCAGCGCCTATGAGGCGGTGGTTGCGGCGTTCGGGACCGGAATTGTGGCGGCGGATCGCACGATAGATCGCACCAAGCTGGGGCCGATCGTGTTTGCCGATCCCGCGCAGCTCAAAAGACTTACAGCGATCGTGTGGCCGAAGACGCTGGACCGGATGGGCGAGCTGATCGCGGAGATGCGCGCGAAGGGTGAGACGCTGCCGATAGTTATCGAAGCGGCCATTCTAATCGAAGCGAACTGGATGCCGCTGTTCAGCGAGATCTGGCTGGTGACCGCATCGCGCGATCGCGTGATCGAACGAGTGGAACGCGACCGCGGGATGAAACCCGAACAGACCGAAGCGCGCATTCGCGTGCAACTGCCGGATGCGGAGCGGATGCGCCATGCCAAACTGGTCATCCGCAACGAAGGCACCATCGAGGATCTCCGCGCGGAAGTGCAGCGCGTGTGGCGGGCAGCGCTGGGACGTAACAGTTAGGAGAGTTCTGTTGCGGTCGACGGATCATGGCGGTCCAGTAGACCGCCATTCTTCCTCAAGAAACCGCCACTGCCGCCAGCGTTGCTATCACCGCGATCTCGATGAGCGCGCTTGCGCCTGCGAGCGCGCATCCCGGCGCACCGCCGAGACGACGGCTGAATAGTAATCGCAATCCCAGAACCAGAAGCGCGAGTATCACGATCACGGTGAGGCCGAGTCCCGCGTAAAGCGTCATCGTCAGGCCCAGCGCGATGACGCTGGAGATCGCGAACTCGCGAGACGCGATGCCGCCTTCGTAGGGCACGCCGAGGCCCCATCGCTCTCCCGCGTTAAGGCCGTAACCCACCGGCACGATCGACCATCGGCCGAGCATCGATGCCATCACCAGCGCGCCCACACGGCTGGCGGGGTCATGGATTCTCGCAAGGAGCAGGACTTCCAGCGTGAACGCGGCAATCGCGGCCGCTGCGCCGACGGGGCCGATTCGAGCCAACCCGGTTGAAGCGGGGCGGTCGCCGACCAGCAGTGCCTCGACGGTGTCGGCAATCCCGCGCCACGGGAGGCCCAGCATCGCAATAGTGGAAAGGGAGACGACGATCAGCGAACGCAGACCGGTGCCCGCGACCGGAGCCAGTGCGCGATCGGCGAGACCAAGCGCTACGCCCATCGCGAAGCCGATGATGGGAGTGAAGACCAATGCGCGCGCGCGCTGCTCGGATGTGCCGACGGCGCGCTCGTCCAGAATCGGCCATAGTGTCAGCGTCGCGACCGCTAGTATCGCTTCATAGCCGAACTCGCGGACAGCGGCGCGCGCGGGCCCCGGTTGCATCGAATCTTCTGGCGGCAAGAGGGACAAGTTAACCATATCCATATGCGGGCCGAAACGGAGCCACGCGGCGAGGAACCGCCGCACGTGCTACGATTCGGACGCCGCCGCGACGGCGGCATAGCGCAATGAAGATTCTGGTGATGGGCGCGGGCGCGGTGGGTTCATACTTTGGCGCCCGCCTGCGGGCCGCCGGCGAAGACGTAGTGCTATGCGTTCGCGGGGAGCATCTCCGCGCCGTTCGCGAGCGCGGGCTCGAAGTGAAGAGCATCCGCGGCGACGTTTCGGTAACGATCAGTGCGACGGACGAGCCCAGGGAATTCGCGCCATATGATCTAATCATCTTCTGCGTGAAGGCCTACGACACCGATGTTGCAGCGGCGGCGATTCGCGGATCACTGAAGCCGGGCGGCGCGATTTTGACGCTCCAGAATGGAGTTGAGAACGAGGCTCATCTGGCAGCAACTTTCGGCCGCGAAGCGATCATGGGCGGCAATGCGCGGGTTGGAGTCGAGATTGTCGCGCCGGGCAGACTGGTTCATCTGAGCACCGGCCACATCGACTTCGGCGAACTCGATGGCGCCGAGTCGGATCGCGCTAAAGCGATCGCGGAGACCTTCCGGCGCGCGGGGATTATGGGCGAGCTCAGCCGCAACATCATGATGCTCCGATGGGACAAGCTGGTCTGGAACGGCGCGTTCAACACGGTTGCAACCCTGACGCGGCGCAGGGTCGGCGCGATATTGGACGAGCCAGAGGGATTGCGGCTGGTGTGCACGCTGATGCGCGAGATTATCGACGTGGCGCGCGCAGAAGGATTCGCCATCGGCTACGAACGAATCGACAGCTACCTGGAGCATTCGAGGAAGAACCTGCGGGAACTGAAGACATCGACGCAGCAGGACTTCGAGCGCGGCAAGCGGCTGGAGTACGAAGCACTGGCGGGCGCGGTGGTGCGCGCAGCGCGGCGCCACGAGATCGCGGTGCCCGCCATGGAAGCGGTCTACGCAATGCTCAAGCTGCTGGACGGCGGAAGGTCGCCGTCTGCCTGAAGGAAGCGCGCGAGAGAGGGCCACCACAAAGGCATCCATTCCTTGCGGTGCTCCTCAGGGCAGGCTCCGAGTCTCTCTTTACTTAGTGCCTTGGTGCCTTCGTGGTTAATTCTTATTGATTGCTTTGCAGTACGCGGACCCCGAAGTTATCTCTTCTCGAACTGCTTGTTGCCGAACAGATTGTTCCACGACTCCTTGTCGTGGGGCTGCTGCCGGCTTGCCTGCGCCGCGCGCATCTTTGCGACCTCATCGGCCATGACCGCGAAGCCGCGCTGCACGGCGGGACGATTGCGAATTTCCTCGAACCACTTTTTCAGGTGCGGCGTGTCGTCGAGGTTCTGGCCCTGCATCTTGTGCGGCACCAGCCACGGATACACGGCGATGTCGGCGATTGAATAGTCGCCGGCAAGATACGGAACTTCGGCGAGGCGCTTGTCGATGACGTTGTAGATGCGCCGCGCTTCGTTGGTGTAGCGATCGATGGCGTATTGGAGTTTCTCGGGTGCGTAGATGCGGAAGTGATGCGCCTGGCCCAGCATCGGCCCCACGCTCGCCATCTGGAACATCAGCCATTCGACCACTTCATATTTGCCGCGCGTGTCGGAGGGCATCAGCTTGCCGCTTTTCTCGGCTAGATACATCATGATCGCGCCGGACTCGAAAATCGGGAACGGCTTTCCGCCGGGGCCGTCGTGATCGACTATCGCGGGCATCCGGTTGTTGGGGCTGATCTTCAAAAACTCGGGCTGGAACTGATCGCCTTTGCCGATATTGACGGGGATGACATTGTACTTGAGCCCGAGCTCTTCGAGCATCACGGTCACTTTGTAGCCGTTGGGCGTCGGCCAGAAATATACGTCGATCATCGATGGCTCCTTGCGAAGGTCGGTTGCGTAACGCAACTGTGCATCGGCCGTGGGTCGCGACGCAAACGGAAACAGCACCCTCACCCTTGTCCCGTTCGTCGCGTTCGCTCCTCAGGGCAGGCTCTATCGTTCGTACGAAGCGGGCGAGGGGCAGACGACCCAGCGCGGCGAATTTCTATTCGGGTTCCTTGTCGGCGTCGCCTTTGCGCACGCCCATCAGGTACGCCTCGATGAATGGATCGATCGCGCCGTCGAGGACCGCGTCGGTATTGCCTATTTCGACGCCGGTGCGATGGTCCTTGACGAGCTGATATGGCTGCAGCACATACGATCGGATCTGGCTGCCCCAGGCGATGTCCTTCTTGTCCTTGCTGAACTTCTCCATCTCCTCTTTTTTCTTGCGCTGCTCCAGTTCGAACAAACGCGCGCGCAGAATCTTCATCGCCAGCGCGCGGTTCTTGTGCTGCGACCGCTCGTTCTGGCAGCTCACGACGATGTTGGTCGGGATGTGCGTCATGCGCACCGCGGAGTCGGTCTTGTTGACGTGCTGGCCGCCGGCGCCCGAGGCGCGAAATGTATCGACGCGCAAATCGGCGGGATTGATCACCACTTCGACTTTGTCATCGATGGCCGGGAAGACGAATACCGATGCGAACGAGGTGTGCCGCCGCGCGTTCGCATCGTAGGGCGAGATGCGAACCAGGCGATGGATGCCGACGTCGGCCTTCAGATAGCCGTAGGCGTAGTCGCCATCGACCTCGAAGGTGGCGCTCTTGATTCCCGCACCGTCGCCGGGCTGCAAATCCGCCAGGTCGGTCTTGAAGCCGTGGCGCTCAGCCCATCGCAAGTACAGGCGCAGGAGCATTTCCGCCCAGTCCTGCGCTTCCATGCCGCCGGCGCCCGGATGAATCGATACGATTGCGCCGAGGCGATCGTACTCGCCGCCGAGCATCACCTGCAGTTCCTGGCGTTCGAGTTCCTCCCGCGCGGCGTTCAGCGCGGTGGCGGTCTCGCGCGCGGCCTCGGAATCTTCCGCGCCTTCATCTTCCGCCATTTCGAAGAACACGCGCGCTTCCTCGAGGCGCTTTTTCAAGTGTTCGAAGCCTTCGAGTTGCGCGCGTACGCGGTCCTGCTCCTTGAGCGCGGCCTGTGCGGACTCGGGCCGATCCCAGAAGTCGGGTTTGCTGGATTGTTCGAGAAGCTGGGTCTGGCGGGCGGTCAGGCTGGGGACGTCAAAGACGCCTCCCGAGTTTATCGGCGCGCTGTTCGAGATCGGTCACTTGTTGTCGTATATCGCTAAGCATAATGGAGCATTGTGCCATAAGTTCGGCCGCGACTTAACCGGGTTAGAGGTGCGGACACGACTACCCGCTAAGAGGCTTCACGGCGTTTGCCGATGCCGTTGGCGGCGATTATTTGCTGGACGACAGCTTCCAGTTGATTTGGTTTGCGCGGGAAGAGCCAGGCCGCGAACAGCGCGATTAACGTGAGCGCGAAGCAGATTTGCGAGAACAGATCGCCGACGATCGCGTAGACGGTGCGTACCGGGCGCCAGGACACGTCTTCTATTCTTGTGTCGCGCTCGAAGATGGGCGTGCGGTCCGTAATTTCGCCGGTCGGCTGGATGATCGCGCTGATTCCCGTGTTGGCGGTACGAATCATTGGCACCTTGGTCTCGACCGATCGCATTGCCGCCATCGCGAGCGACTGGAACGGTGCCGAGCTTTCGCCATACCACGCATCGTTGGTGATGTTGACCAGCACGTCCGCGCCTCGGTTCACCTCGCGCCGGGTCAGGTCGGGAAAAACGCTCTCATAGCAGATGAGCACGCCCAGTTTGGCGCCCTTTACTGGAAAGAGAGTCTGCTCGGCGCCGGGAAACATGTCTCCCATTCCTTCGACAACCCGATTTACGAAGTAGCCGAGGATTTTGCGGGCGGGGACGTATTCGCCAAACGGAACCAGCTTGATCTTGTCGTAGTGGGCCACGACTTCGCCGTGTCCGGAGACGAGATCGGCGCGATTAAAAAATCCCAAGTGCCCGTCACGGGCGATCAGAGCCGGGGCCCCGAACAGGATCGGATCGCCGATCGTGGTTGCGAGCTTGAGAAGATCGTCGCGATAGCCTGCATCACCTATGAATTGCGCGGGATACTGATCGTCGGGCTGAAAAAGGAAGGTCGCTGCCGCCTCCGGCCATACGATCAGATCCGCGCCGCGTTTCGCGGCGGCGAGGGTCTCCTCTTGATAGACCTTGAAACTGTCCGGCCAAGAGTCCCATTTGATCGATTGCCGAATGTTGGCCTGGACCATCGCGACCCGCAGCGAGCCTTGGGGAGTGGCGCTCTTGAGCTGCCGAAGCCTGTAGTTGCCGAATCCGATCGCGATCAGCATCAACACCGTCAACGAGATCAGGCTGAGCGCTTGCATCCGGGGGCGGTCGCGGCGGAACAGCACGACGTAAACAACGGCGTTGAAAAAGACTATCAGCGCCGAGATTCCATAGACGCCCGTGAACTCGGCGAATTGGATGAGGGTCAAATGGGTATACGCGGCGTAGCCGAGCAGGTTCCAGGGAAAACCGACCGGAAAATAGGTGCGGACCCATTCGACCGCCGTCCATGCGATCGGCATGGTCACGACCATCGGGATTCTCAGCCGGCGTGCGGAGAACTCTCCCGCCCAGATCGCGATCGCCGAGTAGATAGCGAGCACGCCCGCCAGCAGCAGCATCGGCAAAATCGCGAACGACAACCGTACGTCCGCGAAGTCGTGCAACGGAATCACGATCCAGTACATCGAGCCGACGAAGAAGGAGAATCCCGCCAGCCACGCCCATCCGAAGACGCGCCAAAGGCCCTCGCCTTCGATTGCGTAAAAGAGGGGGATAAACGCGACCCAGGCGAACAGGCTCAGATCGATTTTGGGGAACGCCAGTGCGAGCGCCAGTCCGCTGGCGACACCGAGCGCTGCGCGAGCCAGTGAGCTTGAGGAAATCACGCGGCAGTCCCGAATAGATCCCGAAGCGGTATTACGCCAGCGCACGGCGGATGGCCGTCGAAGCGGTCATAGATCTCATCGACGTCACGCCAGCTCTCGACCAGCGCCACGCAGAGGTCCGGCTTGAGCGCAAGATCGCCCTGGATGCGCCATTCGCGTTCGTAAGTCCAATCCACCGGCGGGTTACGGTCTGCTTCCATGCTCACCACGCGCCAATGCTCCACGGGCGCGACGACTTCGCGTGCTTCGCGCCACGGCAGATAGATAACCGGCCGCGCGCCCATCTTGAAAGCATAGCGCCTGTCGACGGCGATTCCGAAAGGTTCGTAGCGCCGCCGGTTTTCGCGAATCAGGACCGTGCTGAGGCCGGGCAGAGCGATATCGAACATGCAGACCGCCGGTTTGCCGCCACGAACCATCCTGCGCCCGCCGCGAATGATGCCCTCGGTGAGAATCGAAACGAGGTTGTCGATTGCCGATGACGTTCGTGCCGCGCGGGTAAAGTGGGTCAGTACCGCGGCGGACGTGACTGGAAGCGATCTGCGTTTGTTCACCGCAATTTCCGCTTTCCGGTTCCTGGCTTGCGTGCGGGTATCGGTCGGCGAGCGCCTTTTGCCGCGATTGCGGTGGTGAGTGCGCGTTCGCGCGCGAACATTCGGCGCGCTTCGGATGGGGAGCGCTCGTGGTCATAGCCGATGAGATGGAGTAGGCCGTGGATCATGAGGGTTCGCAGGCGCGCCGCCGGTGCCACTTCATATTCCCGCGCCTGGCGCAGCGCAGTGTCGATGGAAATGACCACGTCGCCAAGAATTGTCGTCGCGGCGTTGTTGAGCCGGTTGGGATCGGGCGCAGGTTGACCGACTTCATCGAGTTGCGAGAACGAAAGCACGTCGGTGGGCGAGTCTTTAGCGCGAAATTCGCGATTCAGCGCACGGATAGCCGCATCATCGACGACCAGGACCGAAAGCTCGCAGCGTCCGAGTCCCATCGCGGCGAGCAATGCCGCAGCGTCGGCGCGCAGCGCCCGCGCGTAACGACGAGCGCGTGCGGAAGCGACTCGGAGCGCGACCGCCACGGAGCCTAGTCCCGGGAGGTGCCGTTGTTGTTGGCCGGAGCGGCCGGACCTTCGTGCTGGAACGATTCGTAGGCGGTGATGACCGCCGAGACGAGCCGATGGCGCACGACGTCGCGATCGGTGAAATGGACGAACTTGATGCCTTCGGTGCTGGCGAGCACCGTACGCGCTTCCTTGAGGCCAGAGAGCTTGCCGCTCGGAAGATCGATTTGCGTGATGTCGCCGGTGATGACCGCCTTGGAATTGTAGCCCAGGCGCGTCAGGAACATCTTCATCTGCTCCGAGGTGGTGTTCTGCGCCTCGTCGAGGATGATGAACGAATCGTTGAGGGTGCGGCCGCGCATGAAGGCGAGCGGCGCGACCTCGATGGTCCCGCGCTCGAGCATCCTGCGCGCGCGATCGAAATCGACCATGTCGTGGAGCGCATCGTAGAGCGGGCGCAGATATGGGTTTACCTTCTCGGCCAGGTCGCCCGGCAGAAAGCCCAGTTTCTCGCCGGCCTCGACCGCGGGGCGGCACAGAACCATCCGCATGACCTGATTCTTCATCAGCGCGGCCAGCGCCATCGCCATCGCGAGATAGGTCTTGCCGGTGCCGGCGGGTCCGACGCCGAAGACGATATCGTGGCCGCGGATCGCATCGATGTAGCGTTTCTGGTTGATGCTCTTGGGCGAGATGACGCGCTTGTGCGCGGACACGTAAATGGTGTCGAGAAAGATGTCCTTGAGTTCCGCGTTGCGATCGCCGCGCAGGATGCGGATCGCATATTCGACGTCGCTGGGATAAATCGGGTAGCCGCGCTTGAGCAGATCGTACAGCTCGCCGAGCACTTTGCCCGCCAGAGCCTGCTCGGCGTGAGGCCCCGCAACGCGCAACGCGGTTCCGTTGACGCCAATGCGGACTCCGAGCGCCTGCTCCAGCGTGCGGATGTGCGCATCGTGCTGGCCGAGCAGATCGGTGAGTAACCGTGGATCGTCGAAGTGGAGCTCGAGCGAGTCTTCGCTGGGTCGCTCGGAAATGGCCGGGCCGGGTGAAGTGCTGATGGCCGTCGTTACCTCGGTTGCATCGCGCCGCGCGAACGCGGCGTTTGGGTCATCGTATGCCAAAGTTGCGGGACTTTGAAAGTGGCAACACTTAGAGGAATCCGCGGATTTCGCAGGTTTCGCAGCACCCTCACCCGCGCGTCACGGCTCTTGCGAAAAAAGATTGCAAGAGCCATGACGCTTGCCCTCTCCCGCAACTGAGCGGGCGAGGGGCATCGGATCTGCGGATTTCCGTTTTCAGCCCACGAGGGAGGCGACCTTTTCCAGGGCTTCGTCGAGTCTCGACGCGTCGCGGCCGCCTGCTTGCGCCAGGTCGGGACGTCCGCCGCCGGAGCCGCCCACGATAGGCGCTATCTGCTTGACGATATCACCCGCTTTGATGCGCCCCACGAGATCCGGTGAAACCGCCACGAGCAGCGCGACCTTGCCTTCGCCCTGGTCGGAGCCGAGCACTACTACGCCGGAACTGTGCTTCTGACGCATCCGATCGGCCATCTCGCGCAACGCGCGCGGATCGACGCCGTCGGCGCGGAGGGTGACTACTTTGACGCCGTTGACGTCGCGTACTTTTTCGGCCGCGGCGCCATTACCGCCGCCAGCAGCGAGCTTCTGCTCCAGCGCGCGGAGCTTCTTTTCCAGTTCCTTTTCACGGGCGAGGATCTTTTCCAGTCGATCGATCGCGGCAGCATCGCTGGCGCCGAGCTTCGCCCCGATTTGTGCGAGAATCTTTTCCCGCTCGCGTACGGCCTCGAGTGCGCCCTGGCCGGTGGCCGCCTCGATTCGCCGGACGCCAGCGGCGACGCCTGACTCCGCATCGAGCTTGAAAAAGCCAACCTCTCCGGTCCGGCCTACGTGCGTTCCGCCACATAGCTCGACCGAGAAATCGCCCATGCGCACCACGCGCACTACGTCGCCATATTTATCGCCGAAGAACGCGAGCGCGCCCGCCTTGAGCGCATCGTCATAGGCCATCTCTTCGGTGCTGACGGCAGCGTTCTCGCGGATACGCGCGTTGATTTCCTCTTCGATGGTCGCGAGCGCATCGTCGCCGACGGGTCCTTGATGGCTGAAGTCGAAGCGCAGGCGATCCGGTGTCACGAGCGAGCCGGCCTGATGCACATTGGTGCCGAGGATGTCGCGCAGCGCATAGTGCAGGATGTGGGTCGCGGAATGGTTGAGCATCGCGGCATCGCGCCGGATGCGATCGACCCTGAGCTTGACGCGCGCGCCGCGGCGGAAGTCGTGCGCATCGCCCTGCAGGACGCGGCCGAGATGGACGATCGAGCCTTCGGCCTTGCGCGTGTCGACAATTTCAGCGAGCGCGCCCGATTCCGTCTCGATTACGCCGCGGTCACCGAGTTGGCCGCCGCCTTC
>Ga0074044_10002245_pt1 | contig 16921 bp, 16 predicted proteins | sample BogForMeECP23OM1_FD_94443 | JGI IMG/M metagenome (GOLD analysis project Ga0074044, IMG submission 94443) | Bog forest soil microbial communities from Calvert Island, British Columbia, Canada - Bog Forest MetaG ECP23OM1 | ecosystem: Environmental > Terrestrial > Soil > Wetlands ...
AGGGGGATTCGAACCCCCGATACGACTCCGCACTACAAATTTAACTATTTCCAAACAATCAGACACATCGAAACACGCTTGACATCAGCGGACGTTGCCACTATTGTTGCCACTAGAACTATACGAAAGGCACAATATGGCATCGCTCCGCAAAAAAGACCGCTCGCCGTTCTGGTTCGCGTGCTACACCCTGCCCGATGGCCGTCGCACGCAACGCAGCACCGGCACACCTGACAAGCGCAAGGCTTTGGGCCTCGCCCTCAAATACGAGGATGCCTCCCGCGAAGCGGTTGCCGGTCGCTTCATCGAATCGCGGGCGCGGAGAGTTATCGCAGACATTTACGCGCTTGCCAATGCCGAAGTGCTGCCCAATTCGTCCACCCGCGCCTTTTTGAAGGCATGGCTCGACCGCAAATCGCTGGAGGCCGACGAGGCCACCCACCAACGCTACACCGGCGTCATAACTCAATTCCTCGAACACATCGGACACAAGGCCACCACCGACATCAAGAAAATCACGCCAACGGATGTTGCCGGTTTCCGCGACGCCGCTGCACAGCGTCTTGCCGTCAGTTCGGCCAATTTGATGCTGAAAATTCTCCGCTCCGCCTTCGCCGCCGCCCGCCGCGAAGGATTGATGGACGACAATCCCGCCGAGCGCGTGACCATCTTGAAGCAACGGAAAGATTTTGAACGCCGCCCGTTCACGTTGCCCGAACTGAAACGGCTCATGGAATTGGCGGACACAGAATGGCGCGGCATGATTCTTTTCGGCCTTTACACCGGCCAGCGGCTTGGCGACATCGCCACGCTCACTCGGAAGAACCTTGACCTCACCCAGGAAGAAATCCGTCTGACCACTGGCAAGACCGGCAGGCGGCAGCTTCTACCGCTCTCCGCGCCGCTGCTTGACTACGTTGGAAAATTGCCCGCCACAGATGTGCCTGACGCGCCGCTTTTTCCAAACGCCTACGCCACGGTGCAGCGGCAAGGCCGCGCAGGAAACTTGAGCAATCAGTTTCACAAGATTCTCGTCGCCGCTGGCTTTGCCGAAAAACGCAGTCACCACAGCACCGGCAAAGGCCGCAACACTTCGCGCGAACAAAACGAAATCAGTTTTCATTCGCTGCGGCACACCGCCACCACCCTGCTCAAAGCTGCTGGTGTATCGGACGCCATAACGAGGGAGTTCATCGGCCACGATTCACCCACTGTGTCCAAGCAATACACTCACATTCCCACCGACACATTGCGGCAGGCCGCGAACAAGCTCCCCAATATTCTCAAATAAGCGACAGGAAATTCCAATTTCATAAATTAAATGCCATTCCTGTGAAGCCATTTTTTGATAGGTTTCAGCGATGGTCGGAATCGGACTAAGTCACCGATTCAGATGCCCATATAACCGCATAAACCCCTGTAAAATCAATAGCAATTCGCCAATACTCGCCAGTATTTTTCACTATTTTTTATTACAATCACTGACAGTCCAACGGGAATTCAAGCTGGCCAGGCCACATGTTTTGCAAGGGACTTTGGTGCGGCATGGTTAAACAATACAATGCGGGCTAAATCAATTCCTGCATTTCCAGCAACGAGCTTTTTGCAGCGACAAGAAAAAAGTTCGGCCTCGTGCGCGGTGAATCCATAGATCAAATAGTAGGCGGCAAAATAATTTGCGGTTCGGCAGTAGCCGGTAAGCTTGAGCAGGTCTGTCAGAATCTGCTCATCAGCGGGATTTTTTGCTTTTACTTCAATTACGAGAAGATTATCAGCCATGCGCCCCGGAATATGGATGGTGAAGTCGGGTTTGGAATAATCAAGCGGGCCATCATAGATCCAAGGGTGGCCATTTTTATCAACTTCCCCCGTAATCAGATGAGGGACGGCAGGCCAGCAACACCGCATCTGGTGGTAAAGTTCGTAGCAATAAACCCTCTCTCGAAACAGTGGTTCCTCCTTTCCCGCCACGGGGAGTTGAAAGTAGATTTCTTCGACATTTTTGGTCGCTTCAATCAGGGCGTCTGTGACCGCCGAAAGATATTCCGTATTTGTAGCCATGTTCTCCTCCGTTAAAATGCTCAAAATCCTACTGCGACGATTCTACATTTCACCGTGCCGGAATTCTTCAAAAGTCCGGCATATTTTTGTGCCCTGCCTGAGATGCTTTGCACCTACAGGCGACCGGGCAAGTTTGTCCCCAATTAGGAAATTTACCAAATCGGGAAAGCGTTCCGCTGAAAGATGATTGCGGGTTTTCTTTTTCAAATGGAATTTGCTCTTGATGTGCCTTCCAATCTTCGCCCAACTCGCATCTTCATTCGGCTCGATGGGCCGCATGTATTTCACATATAGGTCACAGAGATATTCGACATAATTGGTCATGTTCGCATCGGCACCGATACTGTTGGCAGGATACGGCATCCGGGACGGTTTGGGGGCGGGCATCTTTATGTGAATCGGCCCTTGATTCGCGCCTCCGATGGCAACCGATACCGCACCATGCGTGGCTGAGGATTGCACCCCGCCAGCAACGGTGATGTCGCCGGTGCTGATTTTTACCTTCCGGGTTTTGGCCGTGTGCTTCGCTAAAATCATCAGAGCGTGACGGGCATCGGCCATCGAAAGATCAAGCGGTTGTGGTGCCTTTCGCTCGTGAGATGCCTTGATGCTGCGTAGCCATTCAGAACTGTATTCGCCCGGACTTGAATCAATAAGCTTATGGCAGGTGCTGCAAAGCAAAACCAGATTCTCAAATTCATCCTTTTGAGCCGCGCTCAAGGCTGGGTCGTGCCTTGCGCCTCCTTTCCTGCGGGCGCGAATATGGCAGATTTCTCCCACTACGACCTCGCCGATGATCAGCGGGCTTTTGCAGTCGGGAATAGCACACTGATTGCCGGACATCCCGAACAACCGTTTGACGGTGGAATCTTGAATGCTCATTCGAGGTTGAAAGCGGGTAGTTCTGTTTGAGTGATTCCTGGGCCTCCAAGCGCAATCTTAACGCCCGGCTTTTTTCGCAGCCGCTTCAATCCATTTGCCCATGTTGGTATATCCGTCGTCGTCAACCCAATCATAACAGGTATAGGCAGCACTGAAATAAACTGCATTGCCATTGGCATCTTTGCCGACCTCGCCGAAATGGTTTGAACCCTTCGTATCGGTTTTGCCTGACAAATCTTTGCACTGATGAATGTAGATGCCCAACATCCCATTCCCTTTTTCGTAGCTTTTCTGCAACTCGTATTTCACGTATTCACGCTGATTCGTTTCCGACCCAATCAGCACGACTGTTACGGAGGTCCCCGAAAGTTGACCGTTGATCCATTTCTTTATGGCCGCATCCCCGCCTTTTTCGACTTCTTCAAATGCAGCCGCGTCGGTAAAACCTGCTGCTTCCTTATCGCCTTTCGTGACCCAACTGTTTCTGACCTGGTTTGCTCGCGACACATCTTTTTTGTAGTAAAAACTAAAAAATACGCTTCGTGCCATAGTTTTGCCTTTCGTTTAGTTGATTTAATCGAAATTTATTTGTCGAGGCCGATGCTACCGGAACATGCGAGCGATTTCTTCAAAAAAGTTTTTTGGCGGTCCCTCGTTTGCTCTTTGGTAAGCTTTTTCAACCCATTCGCCAAACGAGTTTTGATCCCAATCGTAAATTGGCGCGTTGTATTTCTCTAGCGCAGCGGGCACCTCGCCCCGCCAAAAATTAGTATCGCCTTTAATATCCTTGATGCTGTTGATGTGGATTCCGAGCAGGCCGTTGCCCCTTTTGACGCTTTGTCCAATTTCGTAGGTGACGTATCGTCTGCTGGCGGTTTTTTGGCCGATGAGCACACAGGTGACAGTCGTTCCTTCAAGTCCCTGGTCAATCAGTCGCTTCACGGCAGCGGTGCCTTTCTTTTTTGCTTTTCCCCAAAGCGATGCGTCCTGAAAACCAGCGGCTGCGGTTCCCAAAACGACACCGCTCTTGCGGACAACATTGACGCGAAATATGTCGTCCTGGTAGTGGAAGCTAAAAAAGACACGGCGTGCCATGACCTATATGATTCAAAAAAACGGTTAAAAATCAATCTCAACATTGGCGCAGGCACCTTCGGGCTTAACACCACTTTCCTTTCCGATGTCGGAAAGGGCGCGAAGCGTTAAAGCCAGCGCAGCTTGCGAACGTGTCCAGAGGCCATGCCTCTGGCGGCGGGGTTTCCCGGTTTTCCTCACACGTCGCGTCTTTGACGCTTATGTGACCGTGCCGCCAAATGTCACCGGCCAGGACGAGGACGGACGGCTTTGGGACATCGTTTCGATGCTACGCTTTGCCATCAAAAGCGGTCGCAGTGACGGCGACCGCATCGCGTATTCGCTTTATGTCCGAAACGACAACCGCCGCCCTCGGCTTGTGAATCCGAAGTGTGGATCGCAGAAGACTCTGACCACATGATTCATTTCAATGGCGAACGATTTCTTGGCCCGTATCCCGACGTGCTACCGAAATGAAGCAGCCGCCATTAGGCTGTCTATGACGTTGCGGCTGCCGCTCCGCCTTTGAGTTTTGTAAGCCGCTCAAAAACCACATTAACACATGCCGACACATCCGAAGTGTTAAACAACTGGGCGTTTTCTTCGTCTGATAATCCGTTGTGAAGGGATGAAGGAGTCAACTCCCTGGCATACTGCGCCGCGAATCCCCCCATGCCACCAATCAAAAATCTCGGTATGCCTTTTTTTCCGGCCATTTCCATTTCTTCCAGAACCCCCGGCTTTTTACCGTCTTTGTCGTGCATCTTCCCGCCTACGGCGACCATCACGTTTTGGCTTTCGATCAAGAATTGACGCATTTCGGCAAGGCTGCGATTAAACGTTTCAACATTTTCCGGGCCACCGTCGCCGATCTGTTTTGTCACGATGAATTCCGCAACATCACTCACACCCTCGACGAATTCCTTGGGATAGTTTTTTGCCCATAGGTCGGACATAATCAGCGTTACAGGCTTGCGCGAACCTCCTTTGCCCGCGTGTAATCGCGCCTGACGAAGAATCACAGGTGTAAATGTCGGGTGCGAACCATGCACCATTCTCCCGCCATACTTAAATACGATACCGCTGAACAAGGCGACGAATTCCAAAATGGCGCGGTCCATCGCTGGCTCCGACCAACTTTCGCGTCCCGGAACCGCTCCGGTCAGGCCGATGTCAAAACCCTCCAATGAAACATTTAGCCTAGTGCCGCTCATAATGCCAAGTTGGTAAAATTGGAGTCAATCAGTGCGGCAAGCTCTTGGTGATTCAAAATCACCACACCGTCATCTCCCGGCACCCCCTCTATGATGTCCTTCAACTGCGGCTCTGGAATCAATTCGCCGTCATAAATGTATAGCGAGTGGTTGGGGCGTCCCGTTTTCTTTAGAAACTCGCGGAACATTTGCAAGGCAGGCCCATGAATCTGGTCGAATATCGAACAATGGCTTAACACTTTTGTTGTCAGCCGCACTGAATGTTTTTTCAGCGATTCGCACATCAATAGGCGTTGATCCAATATGCGCCAACTGTAATCGCGTGAGACGAATTCTTTTTCCACGATAAACGGCACGCGGCACTTGCGCTGAAAAATTTCGCACAGATACATTTCCATTTCGGAAACAACGAGGTTCAACTCATCTTCTGTGAGCGGAGGCACCGGAGGCGGTGTTGGAAACGGCAGTGGCACCCAGCGTTGAAGTTGCAAAAGAGAATTGAATCTCGGTCCCTTTTTGGGATCGTCCGGGCTTCTGAAGCACAGTGGCAAAACAGGCAGCAACAGCCCGTTGGCCGTGTCCACTTCGTGTTTAATCCAGACGGAATGCGGAGCCGCAGGGGTGTCGAGCAACAGAACAATGCTTGCGCGTTCCAATCCTTGGTCAATTTGCTGTTGAACGTCGCTGCCTGGAAGAATTTTCGTCTCGCCATCCATTTCGCGGGCTTCATCCCTCCAGACGGGATAGCCGAGGCTGGCAAGCCGGGCTTCCAGTTGCTTGGCAATATCTGTCCCGTCACTCGCACGGTAGGAAATGAAAATCTGATTGTCCCGCTGTTGCACGCGAAGCCCCAGCATCGCCCCGACTCGCTTCACGAGTCTTGCATCCGCGCCTGCCGCTGCCGCATCAAATTCAAGGGCCTTGATGGCTTCGGCAGCTTTCGGAGGTTTTCTGTGCCCGACATCCAGCGCAACGGGAAGAAGCAAGGCTCGCTTTTTGCGCTGTTGCACATATTCACCGATAAAATCGTTCCCGGCATCTGGAAAACGCACCCCGTCAAATACGACAATGAGCAGGTCATCCCAATTTACGTCCGTCGGCCACGCCGAAGGCGAATTCGCCTTTGCAGGGCTGACTTCAACCCGTCCTTTGAACGCATCGCGAAGATGTGAGGCGATTCGCTCGGAAATCGCCTGATTCGCTTCTGGATGCAACACGACGATCATAGTTACTCAATCCAGGAACTGAAATTATTGAATCCGTCGTTAGCAACCCAATCGTAGGTATTGAACCAGTGCGACAGTTGGAGGTTTTTCCCCCGTTGCGCGGCAGGTTGTTCGTTAATGTCGAACGGGTCGAGATCGGAATAATACACCCATTTCTGCCCATCCCATACGGTAGGACTACCCTTTTTCCCATCGGCACTGATTTGCAGTCCCAAATGTGCCAGCGGATTGGGGCCGAGCGGCTTTGTCTGCTGGTCCTTTCCCTTGATGCTGTTGATATGAATTCCGAGCAATCGGTTGCCGCGCCCCACGCTTTTCATCAGTTCATAGCGCACCCAGCGCCGGGCGTAGGTTTGCGAGCCGATAAGAACTGCGGTCACGGACGTGTTTTCCAATTCCGCGTTAATCATCCGCTTGAGCGCGATGTCACCTTTTTTCTTCGATTCTTCCCAAATCGAGTAATCGTAGTAACCGGCTTTTTCGACGCCTTTCGTGAAGTTGTGCTTCCTCACGACGTTTGCCCGGAGTTCGGCAACGTCTTGGTAATGGAAAGCAAAATATACTTTTTTGGCCATGCCGATCCTGACGCGTTGTTTTTCAGGGTATCCCCTCACGATTTCAGCGTCAATTCAAACCCGAAAAGCCCCCGCCAGAGCCGTCCAAGAGGCACAAACAGACGCTCGCTTTCAGCGTGGCAGGCCACCGCGCAACTTGTGCCACTTGTCCTTGCCCATGTCCTGTTCGCCACTTCGGGGTCGGTGGCCGTCAGATATTTGCGCGTTGCCCTGCCCATGACAAACGCGCAAAGGTTTTTCCGACTGAAACAACCATAGCCACCCCCAACCGCCGTGACCAACGCGCTTTTATGCTTCACTTCACCGGCTGATGGTCGGCCCTGTCTCCCTCACGACCACGCCGGTTCCGTTCCGCAAAAAGCGCGCTCGTCACGAGCGGCATCTGTTTCAAGCGAATGATCGGCGTGCTCCCGCCTGCGGTTCGGCGACGGTCGTTTCGCTTCGGCTGCATTCCTACGTCTCTCCGCCTACGCTCCACTTTTCCGTTCGCCAAACCGCAGGCCGAAGCCTTAAAAAAATCTATTTGAACCGAAGCTCCCGATTCAACTCTCTTCAAGCCTGTGGCAATTGAGGGATTGAAAACATGGCCAGGTTTTGTAATGCTGGTGTGCATTGGAAGCCCTGCGCGAATTTTATGATTTCAAATGAACGGCCATCGCCCTTCCACCGGCAACCGTATCACCAGCCCTATGCGCAGCCACCACCGCGTCCATTCGTTCAGGAAGACACACTTAAATCCGAGCGAATTCAGATTGAACGCAAGTCGTTTCTCATGACGCTCAAGGAGAATCCGCGCGGACGGTTCCTACGTATCTCCGAAGAAGTTGGCGGCAAACGCAACTCGATCATTATTCCCGCCACCGGGCTGAAAGATTTCAAAAAGTTGCTGGACGAGATGGCCACGTCGTCCAATGAACTGCCGCCGAAACATGCACCAGCGGCCTAAACGCAAGAGGAAGGCCGAATGATGCCTTTATGAAATCGCCAAATTTACTTGAATGGATTGTTGGCTACTTACTCAGCAAAAACAAAAATGTCACACGATGCCGGGATTGCAGGTGGTGGATTGATGTTAATGACACGATTTGTCCGAAGTGCGGTGCTTCGCAGAAAAGTGATGCACCACAGAAACCCGCCGCCATGCATGATGACGTAGCCTAGTTTTCCAGGCTTTCTGCCATGACCAACCCTCAAGCTGACAATTTGATTGAAAGTGGACGGCCCCTAAAAGAGATCGTTCCGATTTTCCCAACCAAAATTGCGGCTTATGAGTATTTTGCACGCAGCATGACGCGGCGTTTTGCATTGCCAGATTCCCACTGCGCCATGTGTGGCCGAATGGGCGAAACATCATCTGTCATGTTTATCTGGCGTGCAAATGTCCACACCACAAAGACAATTCTTTTGTCATTTCTGTTTACCGCCCTGGCGATATTTGCAGCACACCTTTATTCACGCTGGGAGGTTGTCCAGTTTATCACGTTTCACCGATTGTGTCCGCACTGTCAGCAACGGCATCAGACACGCAGCACGGTGGCCAGCTTCCTTCACAAGATGTTATTTGCCACGTTGATGCTATTGCTCTTCCTGACAGTCCCGCTGGTTGTATTTCTCTTTGCAATGCCTTTCATCGCGCCGGAAGGAACTTGGCTGATGTTGACAGGATCATTGGTTGGCGTCGGCTTAATTGCACTTGTCGTGTGGGGTTTTGAAATATCCCGGAAATCAGTGATCCCTCATTCACTTCGCCAGATTGGGCAGTTTCCGTTTTTTCTATTTGCTCTACGGTTAAACCCCGAATCTCAAGCGCCGTGACCAACGCGCTTTCTTGCTTCACTTCAGACTAAGTTCGCGGTGTATGCGGATCGCTTTGGCAAGTTCAAGAAACTCATCAATGGTCTGGTCGTTCTTGGCGTCATTGACACGCCAGGAACACAGACGAAACACGGTGCTTCCCTTGTCCGAAAAATCGTGGTCAACCGTGGGTAAATTCCAGAACTCCTTCTTGTATTCACCACGCTTCGCTGCTGCTTCAGTATTGTTCCATTGGCTGATGCGATGCCAGTCCAACGGTTTACCGGTGTAGTAATCGCACCCTCCCGCTTCAACAACGGCCTGATAAATGGCTTCCTTGAAACCAGCCAGACTGACACTTGCGATCCGGCGTTTCTTGTCGCGTCGGACGTGAGCCTGGGCTTTCCGATGCAGCCATCGGACGAACGCAGCCCCGTTGACTCGTTGGTCATGCAAGCAGTCGGGCAGCACATATTTTGTGGGCATGATCAATCCTTTCGGAACAGTTGAATACCCGACTCGCGCTTGAATGCCTTACAAATGAGTTCCAGCCGCTCGCCCTGAAACGCCTTGTAGGCTCGACGCACCCGTCCATCCCAAAGTGCGTCGTCTCGGTAATGTGGTATTACTGATCAGTCCTTAGGATAGATTACAATGATCTGGACTGGCAGATTCTACAATGGTAATCTCACAGGCATGGCGAAGATCGACGGACGGACTCTAAATCATAAGGCCCTGGAACATATACGGAAGCTGGCGGTCAAGCGCGTGGTCGAAGACGGCGAAGCTCCCAGTGAGGTGATGAAAGCTTTGGGACTCTCTCGCACCGCAATCTATCCCTGGTTGAGGAAGTATGAGGATAAGGGGATGGATGCCTTGGTCGAGAAGATTGCCCGGGGTCCCGCGACCAAGCTGACGGAAAAGCAACAGCAGCAGGTCAAACGGTGGATTCTGGGCAAGGATCCCCGGCAGTATGGTTTTGATTTCGGTTTGTGGAGCCGCCGGATTGTGAAAGCCTTGATCAAGGAAAGAATGGGGATCGAGTGTGGCTTGACAGCCGTGGGACGATTGCTCGCCCGCCTGAATATTACCCCGCAAAAGCCGTTGCGTCGGGCCTATGAGCGAGACTCCGAGGCCGTGGCTCTTTGGGAGAAAGAAACCTATCCCGCCCTCAGGAAACGAGCCCAACGGCACGGGGCGAAGATTTTCTTTTCGGGCGAGGCGGGGTTTCAATCCGATCCTGTTTTGGGACGAACGTATGGACTCAAAGGCCGGACTCCGGTCGTGATCACTTCAGGCCAGCGCCAAAGTCTCAATGTCATCAGCGCGGTCAATGCGCGGGGGGGATTTTGGGCCGTTACTTACAGCGGCAAGCTGAATGCGGAATCCTTCGTGGCGTTTTTGCGGAATTTCATGGGCACTCAAGCCGGCAAAGTGTTTTTGGTGGTCGATGGGCATCCGGCTCATAAAGCCAACCTCGTCAAACGCCACCTTCAATCATTGAAGGGACGATTGGAACTTCACTTTCTGCCGCCGTATGCGCCGGATTTGAATCCGGACGAGTTTGTCTGGAGTTACATGAAGAAAAACGAGTCCTTGCAGTCGCGCTTGGATCAAGACCTCAACGGCATCAGAGAAAACCGCAAGCTGGTACGGTCCTTTTTTCATGCCAAAAGTGTATCCTATGCTAAGGACTGATCAGTAAGTGGCTCGACATGACTTTACCGAAATGACGCCGATGGCGGAATTCATCAAGATAGACGCTGGGCTTCTTACTGCCGATTGACTGGTTCTCCCGCGCCACGATGAAGCAGACGTTGGTGAGACTGTTTTTTTGTTTGTCAGTAAAACCGTTTCGCTTGAGCAGGTCGCGGGGAAAAATGTGGTGCTTATCCTTACGGTTGGAACGTGTCGAATAATCAATCGGAATCTTACTGCCGTTTTCGAGGTAACGCGGCTGATACGCTGACAGCAGACAGAAGAAGGCATCCGTCAGACCGGAACGGCGGGAATAATCGCTGTTTTTCAGATCAGCCTTGGGAACCAAATCGCGGAAAGTGAAACGAACGACCCGCCGCCCAGCGAGTTGCCGGAAGAAGGTGACATCGCGCTGAATGTTCTGGTTGTAACCACGGCCCGTGTATCGTTGTGCGACTCCGGTAGCCCAAAACCATTTTCGCAACTCACGCATTTGCCGTGGCGAGGGTTGAGCGAGTCCGTTGTGGTAAAAAAATAAAGTCAGGGTTGCCACCATGTTCGCGGATGGCAGATAGCTGAAACTAGGAACGCCCAGCGTGGTCACAAGGTAGTCCACAGCCCTGCCGATGGCATGGCTAACACGCTTCCAGTCACGATTAAACTGTTTGAGCACGCCTTTGTCTGTTTTCAGTTTCTTCTCCAACTTATCAATAGAAGCCAGCACGGCACGCTCGCCCAAATCTTTTTCACCACGAGCAAACGCGAATGCTTGCAGCAAAGTTTCGCGGGGGATGTCCTTGAACCCGTGCGCTAAGTGTTCCCGTGTTTGGTTGGCAAGGTGTCGCAGGTTAAAGCGCGATGCTCGCGTAAACGCCCGGTCGGCGGCACTAACGGGAGTGCCCCGTGAGTTAATTCGGATAAACGACTCGCGAACTTCCTCCAGATAATTGGTTTTAACAAAGATGAAAGGCACCACGAAGCTCGTCAGGTTTTTGCGGCACTCGCGGATTTTGCTCCTCTTATATTTAGGAAGAAAGCGCATCCTGCGTTGCCAGTCAGCGGCAAGAATGTCAGTGACAGGATAATGCAAATCGGGGTCGTGACGCCTTAGCGTGGTGAATTGAATCGGGACATCCTGATCAAAAACAAAGTGAAGTTTACCAAAATCAACATTCTTGCCGTTTGAGTTTACAACTTTTTGTCCTTGTCGAATCTGGTGCAAAACTGACAGGCGCTGCTGACCGTCGATCAGGAACCAAATGTGGCGATTACGGTCGTTGTAAGGCGGCAAGATGTGCAGACTGTGCCGCAGAAGTGTGCGGTTATGACCGTCAGTCTCCCAAACCAATACCGACCCAATGGGAAGCTTTTTGTAGATACTGTCGAGAAGCGCACATGCTTTTTTTGCGTCCCAGACAAATTCTCGCTGGATTTCGGGAATAGCAAACTTGCGGTCAGCAAAAACATCCCATAGTTGTTTTATGCTGAAGCTGTCTGTATAAATTTCTTTCATTTTCTGTATTTTCAAGCTGGCAGAAAAACGTAAATCCCCAATATGTCGGCAGGCAGTTTAGCCTCGACACGATGTTGGACGCCGCGTGTGTGCCGGACGCGCTGGTGCGAATCGAGCAACTCCTTGCCCTGATCGCGGGCAATCTCGTCTAGTTTGGCCGGATGGTGCCAACGCCCGCCAGAACGGAACGTAGATGTTGCTTGGCGATGTCTGGTGCGATGTTGGATTCGGGTGTCAATTGCAATAGAGCGTTAGATCAGTTGGCAACCCCAAGAACGACGTGAGGAATTTTCCGCTCGTTGGCGGTGATGGTATTTGCAAACAAAAGTTTTGCGACTGGAATGTCATCCGAATACTTCCTGTAAGCAGTATTGTAAAAGTTCCGAAGAATGAATCCGCCAAAACTGAACGGAGAAAGTGGGGAGCAAACCGGAATCCTACAATTTTCGTATTGGCCGAGCGTGAGGTGTGAATACGGATGGTGAATCTCGACGAACTTGGCGGCGTCATCGCTGAAATCAAAACGCACGGGAAATGGCACGATGTTCCGCCCAATCACGTCGGCATAAATCTCATCCAACAAATAAATCTCTGGGTCATTTTGAAAGTGCTCCAAGTCGGGCGATGGAAAATAGGAAAGCGAATGCTCGAAAACCTTACCAGCGCGGAAACGATACCGTAATGTAATAAGCGCCCCATCCAGCATCTTCAAATTGTAACAACGTGCCTGCACTAATTCTTGGTATATGTCGCAATAGGCAATATTTTTCAACGCAACCGACATCTTTGTTGCATTGTTGACGGTTATTTCAAAATCACCTTCAACATCGCCGTGAGTAGAGGCAAAATTTTGGTCATTGGAGAGGCTCAAGCCAACCATCGTAGTTGTAAGATGCCCCACCTGATTCAATGTCTCCTTGGCCTTCATCAGGAGGTTTTTTTTGATTTTTTATCAATCAGCTTCTGGAGTTTTTTTATTATTTCTTCCGGGTAATCTTCAATGAACGTGTCCCCGGACTCCAAGGATTCGATGATGTCACGGAGACTGTTTTGCTTTTTAGCAAAACGGTCTTTTTCCTCCTTCGACATATCGCGATTAACTATGGTCATCTGTTTTCGTTCTGCATCAGTTGGATATTTGAACCTCAACTCGAAATTGGTGGCCTTGGCCCTTTCAAACTCCGCCTTGAGCGCCTCCATCCCTTTGCCAAAGCCGAGAATCCGAACCCATGCCTTGCTGCGGGTGATAGCGGTAAACAGCCGATTACGAACGCGAGCAACATCTCCAGGCAGAAACGCGGTGAAACAATCCTGTGCATTGATTACATAAACCATGGCGGCTTCATTTCCCTTTGCCCTGAAAACCCCAGTGAAAGTAACGGTGCCAGGTTCCAAAAAAACATCTACCGAACTGGTGACGCCAGCGAGGTTTGAATTGATCCCTTTTTCCAACAGAATCCTTCGGGCGTCCTTCACTGCATCGCGCGTGGTGATTGGGTCGGGATTTATGACAACAATGTCGTCGGGCAAAAGTTCGTCTGCTTTAAGATTCTGCTCGATTGCTTTCACGAGCCAAGCCGTTTGCTCGGCTTCTGATTTGAACGCCTCAAAACTAATGAGGTCTTCGGGGGTTGAGTGGTTTTCCAAGAATGCAGGGCTCGATTTGGAGGTGCGTCTCAACGACACTTCTTGACCATCCTCCAATTCGCCGTCTTTTACCTCGTAACCGATGTCTATCCAGAGATTCTTGTTCTCGAAAATTTGCACCAGTTTTTTTTCGGGTGGGCGATATATGCCGAAGCCCAGCGCGTGCGCAGTTGAGAGCACTGGGCGGGAGTTGCGATAGCAGGTGTCCAAGACAATGTCCTGCTTCGGTTTTCCAGGCTCATCTGGATGCAAAACCACTCGCGGTGTTCCGTCGGCGTTTTTCCCAAAAATATCTTCCACAGGCGGGAGCGACCTTTTTCCAAGGTTCTGCAACTCATCATAGGCGTAAACAAGTCGCTTCGATGGTTTCAAATACTCGTAACAAAGCAGCAGGAAATTTGGCGCGAAGTCCTGCGATTCATCAACAAGGATTGCGTCGTATTTGGGGATAAACTGTTTCGCGCCTTGTAGCGCAGCATCACAAGCCCCTTCAAATTGACGGTCAGCCCCAAATTGGCCAGCAGAACGGAAATCGTAGTATTGGACACCATGGTCACAACAAAACTCATAATAAATTCCGCTTCTATCTTTTCCCCCAGGTGCGCCCCAAGCATTCAGAATTTTAACTTTTTCCCAGTCCGGTTTTTCGTTGGACTGTTCCAAAACAAACGTCGTGATTAAATCTTCAAACTGTTTCTTGAGTGACCGAGTGTTAAAGGTGACTGCGATCATCCAGTCGGGATGGCGCGCATGAAGATATGCTACTTTGAGAGCGAGAACGATTGTCTTGCCCGAACCTGCTAATCCACGAATGCGTTGAACACCATCGGCTGTCTCAACCACCGCTGCACTTTGCTGTGTGTCGAGATTTGCAATCGAAGCCTCAAGTGATTTTATTTTCGTCCCTTTAGAATCAGGATTATGTAAATCACGTTTTCTCCGCCCATGCCGCAACGCCGAGATTGCCTGAATGACGGCAACAAGTGCCGGATAAACACTCGCGTCCCCTATCGCCAAGCCATCCAGCGCGGCTAACATGGAATCAGTGTTGCGGACGTGTTCCTCATCTGCCAATTGCTCAATCTGCGCGACTGCCGGTGCAAACGTGATCGTATGAACGTTTATCGAAAGCTCACGCTTCTTAATCAGCGATTGGTGCTGGAGGAGTTTAGCCCGCATCTTGTTGAAGGCTTCGTCTTGTGCGGCGGCGTAATCACCTAACGTTCGCCCCTCGATAAGGTTGAACAATACCAATCCCTTCGCGGGAGAGACAAAGAGCGCATCAATGGGGAATGAGCCTTCCGGCGTTCCGATAATCGGGTAGCCAATATAGAGCGTGCCTTCAAGTTCCGGCACTGAAGCTAACAGCGTCGCAAGCTGCTTGCTGGACACTGGCTTGTCAGTGCTGCCCCAAACGGTGTTAATCATAATTCAGGTTGCGTTGGATTTTAGAGATATTCATGGTCAGTTCGTTGTGAGGATGATTTGCCCCGACAACAGGCGCGGCACCACCAGGCCGCATGTCCGGCAGTGTCCCAGTGGCGTCTTTTTGCCGTCTCCGTGGCAGCATCTTTTTTCCGTTAAAATAAGCCAGTGCATAATCTGTATTTTGCGCGTGCCTTGCGCGGGAGGGTATTTCAAAGTGTTTCATCGGCAAAGAAAAAGAAGGAACATTTCCGTGACGCAAAAGTCGTTGTGCCTTCCACCTGATGCCGAAGCCACGAGCAAAGAATTATCGTGATTTCACAAATTTCTGAACGTGTAGGCATCAATTAAGCTGGCTATGTTCGGGGCCAGGTTTATTTTCCGTGACCACAATTTCCCGGATTTTGGGCTGGCCGTCGGCAACCAGCGAATGATATTTCGCCGGCAACGCCGTCAGGAACGACAATTCCAGCTTGTGCAGGGCGGTTTCAATGCGCCGGAGCGCGTGACCGCGAACCATGACTTCATGCGATGCAAACGACAGATGGAGCAATTGCTCCTTTTCGTCATTGGTGATTTCAGCAAACGCGAATTGATCCAGCGGCAGCAGGAGCGCCCGCCCTGGCGAAATTTCAACGCGCAAACAACGTGCCTGCGGTTCAGTGGTGTAACATTCCGGTAGTTTTGTGCTCATATTTTTGTTGGTGTTGATGACGGCGGGACATTTTCAAGCGGCAAAACGTGTCGGCGGCCCGCTGGCCGAAACGGAGGAGGCAACCATGCAGCCGGTCCCAAAGCCGGTTGTTGTAACGCGGGCGAAAACCGGGTGCCAGTTCCAGCGCCAGCGGCCTGTGACCGGAGCGAACCAGATTCTCACGCAGTTGAATTTTATCCGGCGTGAAAATGCGGATGCCGCGCCGACCGCGCGAGATGGTGACATACCATTGCTGGGCGTTAGTTGCGGCCTTGATGGTGGAATCGGAAAAAAGCACATGATCCACGGTCTTGCCCTGCGAGCCATAGGACGTGACGGCGTAGCCGGGAAGGAACTCGCGGAAACTCTTTTCCAAAACCCGGCCGTCAGTCAGTTCGATCCGGCCATCGGCGCGGACGGATTTCACCGTCACCAGCTCGCCATTGGTGACACGCGCGCCGGAAGCCAGTTTGCGGTTGGCTTTGAGATGCAGCCGCTCACCTTCCGCCACTGGAATGTCACGCGGCAGGCTGACGGTAATTTTATCCAGCACCTTGTTTGAAACCATGACGCAACGACCATTCACTTCGGCCAGCACACCGGCCTTGACGACGCCCATCAATTTCCCTTTTGCCCCCGGCGCGGCCTGGCGAACTTTCTGGTTGAACACAATCACCGCATCCTTTGGATAAAACCGCTCATCGCGCTTCTGCGCGCTAGTCAAATCCAGTCTTTCCAACGCCTGAACCGTCACGTCATTCGCGCCGAGCAATCCTTTGCCTTTAAGCGCATCGCGCACCTTTGAATTGACCCGGTGGACTTCCACCCAGGTCTGCGACACCACCACGGCAGACGCCTTTTGCTCCGCCAGCCGGAGATATTCTTCGGCCAGCACGCCGGCCTTGACGACGCACATCAATTTCCCTTTTGCCCCCGGCCCGGCCTGCCGAACTTTCTGGTTGAACACAATCACCGCATCCTTTGGATAGAATCGCTCATCGCGTTTCTGCGCGTTGGTCAAATCCAGTTTCTCCAATGCCTGAACCGTCACGTCATTCGCGCCGAGCAACCCTTTGCCTTTAAGCGCATCACGCACCTTTGAATTGACCCGGTGGACT
>Ga0074044_10002246_pt1 | contig 16917 bp, 13 predicted proteins | sample BogForMeECP23OM1_FD_94443 | JGI IMG/M metagenome (GOLD analysis project Ga0074044, IMG submission 94443) | Bog forest soil microbial communities from Calvert Island, British Columbia, Canada - Bog Forest MetaG ECP23OM1 | ecosystem: Environmental > Terrestrial > Soil > Wetlands ...
ACGACTCTTTCATTCGCTACATCTTGCCGGATTCGATGCCGACGGCCCTGCCTGCCCCGCCAGTGTGGTGGTGCAAACACGCTGCCTACGGCATCGGGTTGACGCTACGACACTCCACCCCTGGAAGGGTGCTGCCGAGCTACTTTTGTAGCTCGTTGGCTACCACTGAAAACAGACGACTTGGAGAAACACGGTAGCTAACGAGCTACTGCAAGCAAGCTGCGCGGTTGAGGTGAACCGATGACGATTCTGACCAATGCTGAACCCATCACGACACGGAAATTGAAAGGCCGCACGCGGCGCGCAGTGACTCTCAGTACCAAGATCACATCACGAGAGTTGGAGCTCATCTCGGCTGCGTCTGAGGCCGACGGGCGCGCGCTAGGCGAATGGGTTCGCGAAGCAATTTTGAAGGCGGCTCGGGCTTCATCCACTGGCGTCGGAACGGATCATCTCATGACCGAAATTGTCGCCTTACAACTGTTCTTGACCGACGTCCTCTCACCTGTTGCGTGCGGTGACCGAATGAGCGCCGAGCAGTATCAAGAGTTGATGCGGAAGGTGAAAACCAACAAGCAGCGCGCCGCGCGTGAGGTCATTGCACAGTATGTCGCGGAGAACGAGGAGAATCGCCATGCCTGAAACAAACTGGGGAAGAAAAGAGACCATCATCTGGCCGCCACACAGCCCGATTTATACGTTCGGCGCGGTCTTTCTTGGGTTGGTCCTCACCGGATTGTTCGTCTACCTCCGCTTTGCGCTTGCGCTCTCTCCGCTCGAACAGTTTTACCTACCGCTTTACATCAAAACCTCCATCGCGCCGAGCCTTCGCCCGTCTGGCAAGTACCAAATGCTGCTCATGTCTGACAGAAAAGGCCGCGCCTGGTATGCCCGAGAGGTGGATCTCGCAGCCGGCTCGACCCCGCAAGGGAATGCCAAACCCATCCCGCTTGCTTTATCCGACTCCGCTCGTCAGCAAGGCATGATCTATCTCTATCGAAGCGCTCCGAACGTCTACCAAAACAGCGCTCTTGGAAGCTACCTCAAACAGCAGGTTTACAGCGGAGCAAGCATCGTTGATCTCTTCCGGTGGCCACTCATCTTCGGAGCAGTAGCGTTGCTCGGGCAGCTTCCGTTGTCCATCCCAAAGGACATTCGCCGTCGCAAGCAGATGAAGTACGGGCGCCGCCTGAAGGGGCCGATTCTCGTGACGCCGAGGCAGTTTAATAAAGCCTTCGAAGGCACGGGCATCGGCCTCAAAGTGGATCGATGCCGCAAGATGTTGCGTGTCCCGCAGCGCGCCGAGGATCAGCATTTCGAGATCATCGGCGATACCGGCAGCGGCAAAACCACCATCATCTTGCAGATGCTGCGGCAGATTCAGGCACGTGGACACTCCGCTATCGTCCATGACCCAGCCTGCGAATTCATCGAGCGTTTTTATGACGAAAGCCGCGGCGATATTGTGCTCAATCCGCTGGACCGCCGTTGCCCCTATTGGGGACCGTCGGAAGAGCTGGTGCGGCGCGCGGAAGCTCGAACGATCGCTGCCTCGCTCTTTCAACGGACCACCGAAAGGAAGGACGAATTCTTCATCGATAGCCCTCAGAAAATATTTGCTCATCTGCTTCTCGAATTGCCCACGCCCCAGCAGTTGGTGCAATGGATGTCGCACCCCGAGGAGATCGACCGCCGCGTCAAAGGAACGGAGCTGGCCTTGCTGATCGAGCCATCCGCTCCCCATCAACGGATGGGCGTACTCGGCTCCTTGAGCCTCGTCGCCGACAGTTTCCGTCTACTCCCTACGAAGGCCGAAGCCAAAACCGAATGGACAGCACGCGAGTGGTCCAAGAATCGACAGGGATGGATCTTCATTACTTCGCAGCCCGCCGAACGCGAAGCTCTCCGTCCGTTGCACAGTCTTTGGATCGACATGCTCGTACTGCGGCTGCTCAGCGCGCCCAAGCCCGAGCAGCATCCGGTTTGGTTTGTGATCGACGAGTTGGCCAGCCTGCAGAAGCTGCCACAACTGCACACCGCCATCACAGAGAATCGCAAGTCCCGCAACCCACTCGTTCTGGGTTTCCAGGGCAAGGCCCAGTTGGAAGTCATCTATGGGCACTTGGCCGAAGTCATGCTCTCGCAACCGGCCACTAAGATCTTCCTCAGAACGACGGAGCCCAATGCCGCCGAGTGGGTAACCTCCCGCGCCGCACGCCAACTGAGTGAAACTGGAATCCAGGCTGGAACCCTGCAAGGTTTCCTTGCCCGCACTGCGAATACGGAACTAGGAGACCAAAAGCACTTCTACTTCATCGACGAATCAAGCCTTGCCAGCACGAATCAGATGCGCGAGTTCCTTGCGCGCCTTGCTCCCAATAATAATGACCGCGTGCTTCTGATCGGCGATATCCGCCAGCATCAGGGAGTCGAAGCGGGCCGCCCCTTCGAGCAATTGCAGGAAGCCGGAATGCACACCGCCCAACTCGATGAGATCGTTCGCCAAAAAGACCCAGCTCTGAAATCTGCGGTCAAGCTACTGGCGACGGGCCAAGTCTCGGCTGCGCTCGACGCACTCCAACAGCAGGGCCATCTGAAGGAAATCCCTGGCGCAGAAGAGCGCATCCGCGCCATCGCCAAGAGTTACGTCGAATCACCCGCGAACACTCTCATCGTTTCACCGGACAATGCTTCCCGACGCGAGCTGAACGTGGCTGTCCGCCGGGAGTTGAAGGCCACTGGAAGCCTCGCCCGAGAAGATCACACTTTTCGCGTCTTGGTTCAGCGTCAGGACATGACCGGAGCCGAACGATCCTGGGCAAACCAATACGAGATCAACGACGTGGTTCGCTACGCACGTGGCAGCAAAACCATCGGAATCGGAGCTGCCGCCTATGCAACGGTCGTCGCGATCAACCCAGCCGCAAACCGGCTCACCGTAGAGAAAACGAACCAGGAACGTGCCACCTACGATCCCCGCCGCCTCACAGGCGTCAGCGTCTACCAAGAAATCGACCACGAGTTCTCCATAGGCGACCGCATCCAATTCACAGCGCCCGATAAATCGCTGGGCGTTGCCAATCGCGACCTTGCAGTAATCGAGTCGATTTCGCCCGATGGCCGCGTGACCGCCCGCCTCGACAACAACCGCCAGATCGAGTTCCCCGCCAGCGAGCATCGCCATTTCGACCACGGCTACGCCGTCACCAGTCACAGCTCCCAGGGCCTTACCGCCGAACGCGTCCTCGTTCACGCCGATACCAGCGTCCACCCCGACTTGCTCAACTCTCGCTTCGCCTACGTCTCCATCTCCCGTGCCAGCCACGAAGCAACCATGTTCACTGACGACTTGGGGAAACTCGGCCCCCAATTAGGATCCGATTTCTCTAAAACCTCCGCTTTGGAAATCAATCAGGCTTCATCGATGGGACTGGGAATTGGGATGGGGAGCTGAGAGCACCAACCAACTAGCCGTTAGAGTCCTGACGGCCGATCATTCGGTTCCTTTTCCTGTGCAGCCGCGATTCTGCACATCTCTGATGAGTTGTGTGCAAATGGTGTGCATGGTTCCAGTTTAGACAGATCTCCCGCAGTTACCAGGGAACATTCGATGGGGATCATACAAAAACAGCTTCTTGTCTGACACGGACGCTCCTGACAAAGTCCAGGTCGTCGGCATTTCCTCCTAATTATACTGGCGTGCCCCGCTATGGATACGTGAGCGATGCAGCCCGTTTCTGATTGGGATGTGTGATAAATTCTGTTATCGGACGCGAAACCCAAAGAGCCCGAGAGTCTCATCGGTAGATCTGGGACAAGGGGCACTGCACAAGATCCGAGGCGCGCGACCATAAAGCTCTGCGATAGGCTCAGTCTTCATATAAAGAGTTAGGAGGAACTCGTGGCGAAAGTACCGGTCAGAGATTTCGTGGCTCTAGTGAAAGCCTGGGAGGATGAAAAGGCCGAAGTGCGTGGCGACTATATCGTGAATGACTTGGAACGATTTACCATCGAAGGTCGACCATTCATTATCACGGATACCGCTCTAGGTATATCAAGCCAATCGGCAAGCGTTAGGATTGATCTGAAGGATGCGGAAATTCACATGGCGGAGCCCGGACAGTTACTGCCGACGGGCGCTACGAGTATTCAGGGAGAACAATTTGAGAATCATTTTTGGGCTAAGCTCCCCGGCAAACATTTCTTAATTGGAAAGAAAAAGAAATAGAAGGCCTGTCGCGCTACAGTGAGGGACACGGAGTCGATTATGCCGGACGCATTTTGGCTCACAGTTTACGGCCCATAAAAGAGATTATGGGCGGACAACGCGCGGACACGATTCTCTTTCAAAAAGACACTTCACCTGGCCGGAACATTTCAGTGGGCCACTGCACAGGTCGCCTCGTCAACAAGCTTTACACTTGCCCCCAGATTCGCTTAACCGCTTCAAATACAATTTTCTGTCGCCCATCAACTGCCGCTAGTGGAAACACTCCGTCGGGATCGACCGGCTTGACCGCTTCGACTCGCAGTTCGGCGGGAAGGTTTCTTGCATCTACAACGGCCATGTGGCCCACTAACAGCTCATTCCAGATCAAATTGCTTTTAGCGTAAGTATCCTGCTTGTCTTTGTAAATCTCATCATTGCTGCTCAGGTTTTGCTTGTCTTTCAACAGCAACACCATGCCCAGTAGATTCCTTGTCTGAGTGAATTTGGCTTCGTCGAAAATACCGTTCGCAGTGAATATGGCACGATTCTTGGCGTGCTGTGTCAAAATATGCTCCAGGTGCATACCTCGGCGACGCAAGTTGTTTTTGTTGAATCGGTCTTCAAGCTCCTCAAGCGCTTCGTCCGCATAGGAAGGTTTGTCCAGCAGCTTAGCGAGATACCGGTCGATTCGCATCAGCACATATTTGCTGAAATTCGTCCATTGATTCCGGATTCCCTTAAACCGCTCATACTCGAAAACGGATGTCGCATCAGCGCACTGAGCAGGTTGCAAGACATTTTCTGTTACCAAACTTAGAATTAGCGACTTGTCGAAAAGCGGCTTCGCTTCTGCCAGTGGCTTGTCGCGAACATCCTTGTTCAACGGATATATCAGTCGTTGGAAGGAATTGCTGTCATAGGCGTCGAGTAGCCGGAGGATAGTATGAAACTGATCGAACTTCGCCGCGACGCCCTCGATCTTGGCAGCTCGCTCCGCATCATCCTTGACCATTGCCGACATTATTAGGAGATACTGCTGGTTCTGATCCAAGAGTTTGTTGAAAATCAAAGACTCATACGCATAAGTTGTGCGCAGTTCCAAATACAAATCGGCGAAATACTTGATGTCGCCAGAAATCCGATTGAACAGCAGATTATGATTCTGAAAATCCCCGAAATAGCCACGCACTTTCGGGTTGCGATATATCTCGTAGTGGTAGTCCCCTTCGAATTTCTGATAGTCGTTTTCAGTGTCCGCGAATTTGGCGCGGAAGAACGTTTGGAAAAAGAGATCGAGATTCAGACTTTTCTCTGTGGTGTTCTTTAATTCAGCCTTAAAGTAGCGCTCTTGCAGATCCGTCCAAATGGTATTTGCTTGTTCTCTCGCTTCGCCCGACAATCCGCCAATCAGTTTTCCTTTGAGAATCTCATACGGGTTGAGTCCCAAACCACGGTCATTCACTACCTCGAAGATCATTGCAACATTGTCCTGCCGCTCGATACGAATTTCGACAATGGAAATCCGATCCAGCAGATAGGTCAGGTAGTAGGTTGTCTTGACCAGATCGAGCGTACCCGACCGGTCGCCTTTGAAGAACTCATCGTAGTATTGGCTGACGATGGCGAAGTTCTCCGCCATCCGAGTCCGGGTTTGGTCGGTTTTCGCGACCACCTGGCCCTCCGCCAATGCCTTGAACGCGGCCTCGCGGTTTTCGTTGAAGATTTTGAATCGTTCGGCATCTCCAAAATCGTTGGTTTCGAAAATTAGCTGCTCAACCACTTTGCTGCTGAAGGTTTTTCCCTTGTTTTCTGGAATAGCCTCGGCCGTTTTCAGGATATGGTAGAACTTGATCAGAATCAGCAACAGCGTCGTGAGGCGCTGCTGTCCATCCACAATGGAAGTGTTTGCCGCTGTGGTGGACGTCAGATAGGTGTTCAGAAAATACGGCTCGAACTTGTCCAGGACATGCTCTTGAATCTCCTTGGGTTGCGTTCTGGTGCGTTGATGCAAGGAAAAACGAACTTCGATGTCATTCAGTAACATCCTTACGTTTTCCTCTGTCCACTTGTATTCCCGTTGATAAATGTCGATGAAATACGACCGCTGGGCGTTGAAGACGGTGCGCAGGGTTTGGTCCTGCGGAGTGATAAGGCTCCTGATCGAAGTGGGTTCGGGCATATTGTGTCTCCTGCCATCCGGCAAACAATAACTATTGTTGGCTTGGATATCGCTTGTATTTGTCACCGTCCCAGCGGCGATAAACGAACCGGTGCTTGGTAATTTTGTTCATCTTCCTCACCGCGTCTTTGAAGGCTTCGGGAGTCCTGCCGCCCGTAGCCAGTGCGGTGTAAAGAATCGGCCAGCTGATGCAGGCGCCCGGAAAAGTGAGGACGTGCTTTTTCCCCTCTGCCTCAGCACCGAAGATCACTTGGGGCTTTACCTTGCGCTCTTTAAAGGCTCCCGCTATTCCCCTATCCCCGCCGACGCAGCTCGAAAGAACGAGCACACTGGGCATGCGACCTACCGTCTGGAAGCAGTCGGCGAGTTCCTTCCAGGAGAGCACGGTTTGGTCGCTCAATTCAATCCCTACGGCGTCGCCGTGACATGAAAGATGAAAGATGTCATACTCATTCTCTGCCGCCATTTTGATCGCCTTGCAGAGCAGTTCAGCATTGAGGACGATTCTGTAGGATGTTTTTCCGTCAAGAATGCGAACAATCTCTTCCACAATGTGCCCCTCCCAATCACGGTTGTAGAAGTCCTCGGGGGACACAGATTCCGCAATGAATGCCTTCAGTTTCTGCATTGTCGCAACATAGTGAAAAGGCGGCGCTCACGCAAGGCGATCCACCACGTGATAAACGGGATTATCGCGCGGATGGCAGCAAGAACCTCCATGGACTGTAGTGCGTTCTAGGACAATGTTAGCGTTGGGGCCTCTTCTTTGTTTGCACTACTGAGTTCCTAGCGCTGCTCTGGTACAAGTGTTTGCCTAATGACCTGGCAAAACGCACTGGAACCGCATTTCCGATACGCTGCGCAATATGCGAGACCTCGCTACCGTAGAAGCGGTAAGAATCCCTGAAGGACTGTAGGGCGGCGGCTTCCCTCAGGGTTATCGCACGGGTTTGTGTCGGATGTCCATACCGCCCATTCGACAGACTGTTGCATTTACCCGTCAACGTTGGCGCATATCGATCCCAGAACATCCTTCCGTAAACGTCCGTATGGCCGTCGTGCCCATTTTTATGACACTTGAGAACGAGTTCGGTTGGCCACGATCTGCGGTCGCCGCCATCGGGCGGCGTTGCGCGTAGCCGTTGCAGATTGTTCGGAGAAAGAGGGGACGCTCTATGATTTGGAATCGATTTGTGCGAGTGGCCGGCTTTGATCCTTGGCAAGTGCGATATCGCCTGCCGAACGGTTCGAAACGGCTTTTGCCCTGGACCGTGAGTCGGCAATGGCAACTCTATCTTTCCTTTGCGCCTCGCGAGTAAGATGTATCGCCGTCGCGTCTGAGGGACGCCATAGTTCTTTGCGTCGAGAACGTCCTCATCGAGCTTGTAGTTCAGATTGCGCAGAAGCGATTTGAATCGGGCAAGCGTGCTCGCTCCGCGAACTCGCGCGATCCCAGGTACATTTTCGAGGACGACAAACCCTGGACGGTAATGCCGTACGAACCTGGCGAACTCGCGGAGAAGCAATGCGTCTCTGCCCGACCCGCCGCTCTTATTGAGAATGGCGAACGGCTGACAGGGAGCACATGCAACGAAGACCAACTGATTTCGGCGAATACCGCGCAGGTAATGCTTAATGCTGGAAGGATGCAATGTAGCGATATCCGCGCACAAGAACTTGGCGGGTCGATTGTTCGTAGTGTATGTCTCCTCGCAACCGGAATCGGCGTCAATTCCGAGAAGCACTTCGAGACCGGCATCCAGAAAGCCCCGCGTCAGGCCGCCGGCGCCGCAAAAGAAATCGATCGCGTAGAGCTTGGCGCCACCATGAGTGTTTTTCACGGTTTTGGCTTCGCCTCCGCGACTCGCGCTTTGATTTCCTCGATCCAGCCCTCCAGGTCGCGCTCCGGAACGGCCGGCCGGCCTGCAATTTGAACGAAAGCCCACGCAATCTGCTCCCTAAAGGGACTGTCGACCGACGCGGCTCTCACAAACTTCGCAGGGTCGCCGTCGCCGATTTCGTCAACGGCAATTAGTTCGAGGTCTCGAAGTCGTGCGCTCATCGGCGGTATCAGGCCGTGATAACCGGGCAGCGGGATATACCCGCCCACTTGCGGCTCCGTCAGGGATCGAGTCAAGCGGGCCAAATCCTTACCTACGTTTGTCGCCTTAACATACGGACCGATATCCCCGCATTTGCAAACCAGTACGTGGGTTACCTTCCGCCCGCCGTTTCGTTGCACGAGGTCGCAGGACGGCGTCAGTACCACCCGATAGGAAGTTGGATCTTCCGCGTTACCGCCTGCGGTACGCAAGATGTCTCCCATGAGCCATTGGTCGTCGAGGGGAGGAACGATGTACTGCTCCCAGGGGGCGGGTTTGGAATCGGTCAGGACCGTATTCAAGTCCATCCTCGCCGCAATTCGTCGTCGCACTATTCGTGCAAGCTGGTCAGGCTTGCCATCCGAAATTTCCTGGGCGGACTTGGAAATGTGGGGCGTTACGTCGACCAGCGCGGCTTTTACAACCTGCCTCACTTCGTCGCGCACCATTTGCAGCTGCAGCAGATACGGGGCGATGAGCGCGATGTGCTTGGCGACCGCATCATGCTCGGGGCCCTTGGCAATGTAAGTCAGTACGGGATGATCTTTAGGAAAACTTTGGTCCAGCTCCAGCTCGACGGCCGAGTAGACCACGACGGGCATAAACTGTATGTCCCAAATCGTCCGCCATACCTGCCGAGCCTTGTTGTTTGGCTCGATTTTTTCGCCCTCGAACTGGTCGAGTACGACCGCATCGAATACCTCGTTACGCAACATCATGGATGCGTTTTCGAAGCTGGGTTGCACTATGCACTCGGAGTCGCGCACCGCGGCCTCGATTGTATCCTTCAGCGTCGTTGCAACGCCTTCCTCATCCTCGACGATGAGAACTCGCACCATCCGCAGATTCCTCAACAACTAAGAATTTGCCGCCAGCGGCAGGTCGAATCCAAAACTAGCCCCGCCCAGTATACCCGGCACGATTAGTCTGGTTTGCCCACCATGCTGAGACACCAATTCGGCGGCGACAGTCAGTCCCATACCCAGACCCTCCGGTTTACTGGTCACGCCCGGCCAGAAGATTCTTTCCTCGTTTCCGGGTTCGATGCCCGGACCGGAATCGTGAATCTGCACATCGACTCTTCCATTCACCGCGCCGCCCACCTGAAATTCCAATTGCCTTTGGTCCGACGCCGCCGTTCGGAGCCAGTAAACTGCGTTGTCCAGGAAATTGATGACGACGGCCGTAAGTTCGCCTGGGTCTACGGCGACCGGCGTCCGCGACTTAGACGTAACCGTCACTTTTATGTTCGCGACGCCGATCTCCTTTTCTCGCATGGCAAGGCAATCCTCGATTACCTCTTCCAGAACGGCGGTGCGCGCTCGCGGCCCTCCCCTGGTTGCGAGGGGAGCGAAGCGATTGGCGAGGCGCTCCAACGAACGTACCGCCTTTTCTGCCAATACAATCTCTTTTTCGATGCTTGCCACACCTGTACCGCCGTTCGTCCGCAACGGCGTGAGGGCCGAAATCAAGCGACCGAGGTTCACGAGCTGATTGCGAACCTCGTGAACGATAGTGGCTGCGAGAACCCCAAGGCTAGCGACTCTGCTGTAGTAGACGAACCTTCTTTCAATCTCCGAGCGCGTCTGCGCCAGTTGTTCATTGTGCTCGCTGATAAGTGGAATAGCGTCGGCCACCGGTCGACCGGCGTCGGCCAGGCCCTGAACCTTGTGCATCAGGGGATCGGCCGTCAACGACGCGAAGAGATCCTTCAAAGGAGGCTCGCGGTGCGACGCTTCTTGCCTGTCCTTGTCCCTCTCGATCTCCATCAACTCGACGATACGTTTCAGCAGGGCCGCGAAATCTGCGCTTGCATCGTTGCCAACCAAGCGTTCGCGGTCGCTCGTGTCTTGGATTTCGGGATTACTCGACGACGTAATCGCGGCGTACCCCACAAGCTGGCTCGTACTCAGGCGACCTCCGACCCTACTTACCCGCCGCAAGTCCAGTCCAAGCCAATCTTTGGCGGAATCCGATTTTGGCAGCACGAGGATTCTGTCTCGATAGACGGAGATCCCCTTGTAACTGCGAATACTGGCCCGAATCGCGCCCTTAGCTATTCGGAACGCGTTGGCGACCCCGTCGATCGATTGCGGGTCCATGTCCCACGCTCGAATCTCGAAAGCGAAGGGACCGCAGGCGGGCTTAGACCGCGACTCGCCCTCTGCATTCTCCACTCCCAACTCCTTCCAGACGTTCCTCCGAATGCTCGTTTTGCGCTTGCTGCCGCTGTACTCGTAATTCGCATCCAAACGGCCGGTGTCATCGACTTCGCCCCGAATGCTATACGGAGGATGCGCGATGAACTCGGGGGGAGTGACGCGCGTCGGCTTGGCGTCCTTGCCCGGCAACGTAAGCCAGATTTCGAAATCGCCTACCTCTTCGAATGGAGATACGAGGCGCGAGAGTTGATCGGACAAGTCGTCGAGACGTTCTTCGTCCCATCCGCTGCGGAGATCGCTGATCCTGACCAGCGTGCCCGTTTTGGAAGTTAGGGGAGACGTTGGACATGGACTGATTTCAATTCCGCATGCGGCAATACTTTTGGCCGTGGCCAAAGCTGGCCAGTCGACACGCAAGCGCCAGCATTTGTCGTTCCTTGCATGGGTCAGAATTTCGAGCTGATTCCCGAGCCTGGCCGATGAGAGCCGTCCAAGACCCTTGGCGCCGGAAACTCGCCGTCTCCGAGGTCCCTTGCCGGTATAGGGACTCATCATGCGATGCGGTGTGGCGACCACGGCCCACACGTCTTTAATCTCTTTTCGGGACATACCGGTCCCGTTGTCCTCTACTTCTATGACGGAATGGCCGGTCTCCGGCTCCGTATGGAAACGGACATCTACGCGCGTCGCGATTGCGTCGTAGGAGTTCTTAACAAGCTCGATTATCGCAACCACATCGTTGGTAACGAGGTCGGTACCCAACGCGGCAAACACGCGCGGGTGAAGGCGGAAAGGAATGCGCCGCGTCCCGCTATCGCGGCTCGTTCGAGAATCTCTTGGCTTGGCCATTTGTCCGGCAGCAGAATTATTACATTCTTGGGCCGACTTGGCTCGTTCATAGATGTATTCGGAGTCGCGGGCGAAACCGAATACGAGGGTACGCCAAAGTCAAACCGGGCTACACGCTTCTTGAAAACTACCGTTTGGAGGCAGTGCGGCAAAAGCCGCGCTTGAATCAAAATCCCGTTTCTAAACCGCGTCCATAAATCGGCGATTCGAGGCCGAGGCAATGGCGGGCAGCGGTCTCATTTGACGGCCACCAGGATCCGCGTCAGCGTCGACGGTTTGCGAACGGCGCACTCCTTAATCCTTACGACCTTCCACCCGGCACGTCGCAGTGATCGCGAGACGCGGCGGTCCCGGCGTTTGTTGGTTTCGATCTTGTTGCGCCAGAATTCCGCATTGGTGCGCGGAAGACCTTTGCATCCACACCCATGCCAGAAACAACCGTCCACAAACACCGCCACTTTGCGGCCGGGCCAGGCGAAGTCGGGCTTACCGGTAACCGGCCAGTGCTTGCGGTAGCCCCTCAAATTGGAGGCCCAGAGTAGTTTGCCGAGCCGCAGCTCGGTCGTCGCATTGCCGCGCGAATGGATTGCCGCCATGATTTTGGACCGGACTTCCTTCGGCACATGGTCCATAGGGCGCCATCCCAAGTTTTACCGTTTCGCGTACAGCTTGAGGTCTTCGGACCCGATCTCGTCGGAGGGGACGAGCTTGTAATGTTTTTCCTCCACGAGTTTGACGTCCTCGCCGTCGAGCGCGAGCTCGAACATCGCGATAACGTCGCCGGACATGAACTGTGCCGCGATTGGGCGGCAGGTCAGGCCCGAGAATTTCTCCCGACAGCAGGCGATGTCCTGCGCGGTCTGCACGACGCTCAGCCGGTCGTTTCCGCCCTTCGCCTGGACGGGAAGCGCGAACTGCTCGCCGTGCTTGTTGACGCCGACGTAGATTTCGTCGATTTCGATCTGCGAGTCGCCCATCGCCTTCACGGTTGTGCGCAGATGGTTCTGAAGCGAGTACGTCGTCAGGCCCAGGAAGATATCGAGCAGGCGGTTGTAGCGCACTCTTGCGAGGACGGCCTGTTCGTCGCTCAGGGCGTAGGCCGCGATAATCTCCGGGGTCGCGTCGGGAATCTTGATCGCGATCATGCTCGGGTTCGGTACGATGTTCGCGAGTTTCGCAAGCCTGAAGCGATACTTGGCGCGGCCCGCCAGTTCGATAATCCATTCGCGGCCCTTTCCGGCGGTCGCGACGATTTCGCCCGGCAAAACCGTGCGGAACCGGAAGGAGTACGGCAGATCGCCCAAGTTTTTGGGAAGCTCGATCTTCAGCTCGTGCGCGATTTCCACGAATTCCTCGCGCGTGAACTCGAACTGCGTCTTGCCGGGCTTGTAATGGCTCTTGAAGATGGTGCCGATGATGGCGGAGTAGCGATTCAGTTTTTTCGGCGCGTCGGCCGCGTCCCTCTTAGCCATTCGCTTCGCCCCCCTGCCCCATGCGTATGCGCTTCGGCACGACGTCGGCGGACACGCCGTAATGCGCGGCGGCGGCCGACATGGCGAGCGACAGCAAGCGAGAGTCGCCCTGGGCGACGGACTGATCGGACTTTTTGGGGGCCGCAAACGCCTCGCGGATCTTCGACGCCACGGCCCTTGCAAGGAGCGGCGGCACGGAATTGCCGATCTGCCGGAAGCCGTGCCATTTAGTCACGTGAAAGCGGAACCAGTCGGGATACGAGTGCAGACGCGCGGCTTCGCGCACGGTGATGCAGCGCGGCGAATAGGGATGAATCGGGCGCGGCGAGGTAAACGCGCCCCGATCGCTGGCCGTCCCGGCGCGAATCGTGTTGCAGACGCCCTTGGGGTCGAGCTTGTGGAACCGGCTCACCGGTTCGGTGTCGCCGGGCTGCGTTTCCATGAAGCGCTTCTTCGAGAGATCGGTATGAATCGTGCGCAGGCTGGACGTAAGCAGGCTCGCGTCGAATTCGCGCGGGGTCGAATAATCCTCCGGGTCGTCTTCGTCGCCCCGCAGCGGAGCGCTGTAACCGGTCGATTTCTTGAACCGGGCCTTCACCCAGTCGCGGTGCAGCAGTTCCTCGTAATCGTCGGCTTCGGGGATGTCGCGCAACGCGTCCCACACGGTGGGCGTCGTTAGACGGAACAGGTTGCCAGCGTCCGCCTGCCGGCACGCCTCGTGCGTGGCCTCGGGATATTCGGGCAGCGGAAACCCTTTGCGCGCGCCAATGAGGAAGAGCCGTTGCCGGTCTTGCGGCACTCCGTAATCGACGGCGTTCAGAACGCGGTAATCGTCGACGACGCGGTAGCCTTTTCTGCGGAACTCTAGCATGATTTCTTCGAGGAATTTCCGGTGTTCTCCGACCGTCAACCCCCGAACGTTCTCGAACACGAAATACGACGCCTTCAGCTCGACGACGAGACGGACGAAGTGATGGACGAGCGAGTTTCGCGGGTCGTCCAGCGCGCGCTTACCTATCATGCTGAAGCCCTGGCACGGCGCGCCGCCGAACAGAACGTCGACGGGCCGGTTTCCAACGCGCGAATGGTCGCGAATGTACTTGCCGTCGATGTCGGCGACGCTTCGGCAGATGGCTGCGCAGTCGGGAAAGTTAAACTCGTGCGTGGCGCAGTGGATGGGATCGTATTCCACCGCCGCGGCAACGTCGAACCCGGCTTGCTCGAAGCCGAGGCTCAGCCCTCCCGCTCCTGCGAAGAGATCGACGCCTATTGGTTTTTTGCCGTTGCCGCTCATTGAAAGGAAATCGTTGCCGAATGTTGTCGTCGAGACGATTCTATGGCGAACGCAAGAGCTAATCAAACGCTTTTGGAAGAATCGACCCGTTCGAAGAGGGAAGCAAGGACGGCCGGGTCAGTTCCTGCGGAACTCCGAGGGCTTCTTGTGCTCGCGAACCTTGCCATAGTCGATGGCGAGCTCTTCGCCCAGCTGCAGGTCTTCCGAATTCACGACGGGCTCGTTGTCCAGAGTGCCAAATACCATTTGGCGCTCCTCGTCGCAGCGATGCACCCGGACCCACATCCATTCGCCGGGTAATGCCCGATCCCCGCTCTCGAACTCGACTTTGACGTAGTCTCCGCGATCAAACCGGGCCACATGCCACCTCTGCCGACATATTGTAGACGATGCCGCCGGCTTACAAGAAGATTGCCCGGCGTTGCAGGATTACCCCCTGCCGGTTTGTTGACGACCGCAGGCCGCGACCGCGGCTCCATTCTGAGCGATGACGAGTGCATAGCCTTTTCCGCGCAGCCGCGCGCTCCCGAGCCTTGGAGCTGACTTCCAGCAACTTGTTCGCGGTCTCCTCAACGGTCGAATTGGTCGAATTGCTGCTCCAGCGGGCCGGCACGAATAGCCAACCCACAACCCAACGCACAAGATCAGACATCTTGTGCGACTTGCGTGTATTTGGCAGTCCCCGCAGATATTGTAAGTCCTGTAAAACCTGTCTGGACTCGATTGACACGGTAGCACTGTAGCAGCTTGGTTCGACCGACCGTCGATGAATCGCCAATGCCACGCTCGTGACGTTTGAGACTTCCCGTGGGCAACCGTTGTGTGCTGATTCTCATCAGTTTTAGTAGTCATATCTGACCAGCCTGTTTTCGCCCCCCGTTCCAGTTACCTGATTCTGCAACACAAAAGCAACCCCTCGGTGGCGCTCAGCCGCGCGCCGTCTCTCCACTCCCACCCGCGAGGGTAACCACTCCGCTTCGCTTCGGGACGGCCCTTCGGGACAGCACGGCTGCGCGCCAAACGATAAAGCTGTTTGGCACTCGCCCTGCCCGCCTCTCGGTCCTTCCCCCTCGCCCTCTGTCGTTCCTCTTTGTCTCCCGGTGGTCCGTTTTTTCCTTCGCTTCGCTCTGTGTGAAAGAAAAAAACGCCCCACCGGGCAGACAAAGGAAAAAACAATGGAATATCACAGCAACAACAACACCAACGGCGACGGCTCAGCCGCCGTCAATGCGGCTTCCGGCAGTAAGAACCGGAAGCCAGCCACCGCACAGCAACTCATCCGCGACAACGTGAAGTATCTCATCGACCAGTTGGAAGCGGGACACAGTGAAACGCTCACTGCTTATTTGAATGCAATGGCGAATTTCCACACGTATTCCTTCGGCAATGTCCTCCTCATAGCGAGACAACGGCCCCAGGCCACGCATGTGGCAGGCATACGGACGTGGAACGAACTTGGCCGCCGCGTGAAACGCGGCGAGAAGGGCATTGCCATTCTCGCTCCGATGATCGGCAAGCGCCGCAAGAAAGAAAACACGGACACCGGGGCGGAGGAAGAAGCGAATACATCCTCGTTACTGGGCTTTCGCCGCGTTTTTGTTTGGGACGAATTCCAGACGGAAGGTGCCTCGCTCCCGACAATTGGTGAGGTCACCGGAGAAGCCGGAGTCTATCTGGACCGCTTGCGAGACTTCGTGCAGGCGCAGGGCATCGCGCTTGAATACAACGAAAGCATTGCCCCCGCATTCGGCATGTCTTACGGCGGCAGGATCGCACTGCTGCCCGGACAGACAAAGGCCGAAGAATTTGCTGTTCTTGTGCATGAGGTCGCACATGAGCGGATTCACAAATCCGAACGGCGGACGGCAACAACGAAGGTCGTGCGCGAGACCGAAGCTGAAGCCGTGGCCTTTGTAGTCTCGAAAGCCATCGGACTGAATCCGAAATCGAGCGCCAGTTACATTCAGCTTTACCACGGCAACGCCGAGTTGCTGATGGAAAGTCTTGAGGTTGTGCAGCAAACCTCAGCCGTGATTCTGGGCGCAATCAGGATGGAAGAACCCGCCCCGGCGGAAGCGCAGGAAACGCAGTCCGCACCCGACACCACGCCCGAAACCCAAGATGCAGGTTACTCGCCCGCACCGGCAGATTTCGCCGAGGCCGCAGAGCCAGCCGCTTAAACCATGCAAACGCTAATCGGCGCGGACAGGCGAAGTGTGTCTGTCCGCATGATTTCCACCACAACTCAGGCAAATCAAATAAGGAGAAGCATTTTATGGAAACCGCAGTTCAAAGCAGCAACGAATATCGCAACTTGCCGGTGGCTTTGTTGCAGGAATCCACCACCAACCCGCGCCGACGCTTTGACGAACGCAGTCTTGCGGAACTGGCAGCCAGTTTTCAGTCGCAAGGCGTGTTGCAGCCTTTGCTTGTCCGCACGATCGAAGATGACAAGTACGAGGTAATTGCCGGAGCGCGGCGGCTGCGCGCCGCCAAACTCGCCGCATTGGAAGAAGTGCCTGTTCGTGTCGTCGAACTCTCGGACGCGGCTTGTGTCGAAACGCAGTTGGTTGAAAATATTCAACGTGAAAACGCACATCCGTTGGAAGAGGCATTCGCGTTTTACGGCCTTTTGCACACGGATGGGCT
>Ga0074044_10002247_pt1 | contig 16916 bp, 16 predicted proteins | sample BogForMeECP23OM1_FD_94443 | JGI IMG/M metagenome (GOLD analysis project Ga0074044, IMG submission 94443) | Bog forest soil microbial communities from Calvert Island, British Columbia, Canada - Bog Forest MetaG ECP23OM1 | ecosystem: Environmental > Terrestrial > Soil > Wetlands ...
AGAGCGCCGAAAAAAGGATGCGGGCGGCAGCACGGTAACGAAGTCCGTGGCATGGCTTTGTTTCCCTTAAACGAGGAGCGATCGACCGTAAGAGCCGTTATGACATCAACGGGTAGGTAGGACTATAAGCGCCGGAGCGAAAATAGACCGCGTTACGCCGCGCGAGCGGCGTGATGCGGCGGAGTAAAAGTAGACCGCCGGATTCTTGTTTCACGGGGCTTGGCCGGCTGCGGGGGTAACGGAACTGGTTCGGTTCCGTTGAACCGACGGCCGCGATCGTGGAACACCGGAGGGATGTACTCAGTGGAGATCTATGGGCGTGTGCGGCGAGCGGTTTTAGTCGAGGGCAGAAGTCAACGGTCGGTAGCGCGGGAGTTTGGACTAGCGCGCGTGACGGTGCGCAAGATGTTGGGATATTCGATTCCGCCGGGCTACCGGCGGAAAGAGCCGGCGAAGCGGCCCAAGCTGGGGCCGTGGGTGGGCGTGATCGACGCCATTCTCGAAGAAGACAAGACGAAACCCAGCAAGCAACGGCATACGGCGAAGCGGATCTTCGATCGGCTACGGGCGGAGCACGCGTTCCCCGGCGGCTACACGATCGTGAAGGACTACGTGCGGGCCGCGACGCTGCGCCGCAGGGAGATGTTCGTTCCGCTGACGCATGCTCCGGGCACGGCGCAGGCCGACTTCGGCGAGGCGCTGGTGATGGTCGGTGGCGAGGAGCGGAAGGCGCACTACTTCGCGATCGACCTGCCGCACTCCGACGACGGCTTCGTCCGGGCGTTTCCGGCGGAAACGACGGAAGCGTTCCTGGAAGGACACGTTCAGGCCTTCGCCTATTTCGGCGGGGTTCCCACTACGATTCTGTACGACAACACTCGGCTGGCGGTGGCGCGGATTCTGGGCGACGGCACGCGGCAGAAGACGCGGGCGTTTTCCGAGTTACAAAGCCACTATCTGTTTGCCGAGAAGTTCGGACGGCCGGCGAAGGGCAACGACAAAGGCAACGTGGAGGGCTTGGTGGGCTATGTGCGGCGCAATTTCCTGGTGCCGATTCCGCGGGTGGGGAGTTGGGAGGAGTTGAACGTGCGGTTACTCGAACAGTGTCGGGAGCGGCGAGCGCGGCGACTGCGCGGCCACCAGGAGACCATCGGAGAACGCTTGGAGGGGGACCGGGCGGCGTTTCTTCCACTGCCCGCCAGCGCGTATGAAGCCTGCGAGAAGCGTGTAGCGCGAGTAAGTTCGATGTCGCTGGTGCGCTATCGCACGAACGATTACTCGGTGCCCACCGAGTACGGGCACCGCGATGTACTGGCGAAGGGTTATGTGCACGAGGTGGTGATCGTCTGCGGCAGTAAGGTGATTGCGCGCCACCGGCGCAGTTACCAGCGCGAAGATATGGTCTTTGATCCGCTGCACTATCTCGCGCTGCTGGAGCAGAAGACACGGGGGCTGGACCAGGCGGCGCCGCTGGCGGGTTGGGAGTTGCCCGAATGCTTTGCCCGAATGCGGCGGTTGCTGGAAGCACGCTTGAACAAGGGCGGCAAGCGCGAGTACGTGCAGGTGCTGCGCCTGCTGGAAACGTTCTCCTTGCCGGAGGTCGAAGCCGCTATCGTCGGTGCGCTGCAACTGGGCACGCTCAGCTTCGACGCTGTCAAGCATCTGCTGCTGTGCCGTATCGAGCGCCGGCCACCGCGGTTGGACCTGGAGAACTATCCGCATCTGCCCTTGGCCGACGTACAAACCACGCAAGCCGCCGACTACATGGTTTTGCTTTCGGCGTCACCGCTCCGCTTGCCAAGCGAGGTGACGCGATGAGCGGCGAACAAACTGCAGCTACGGCGGACACTCCGCAGGTGCTGCTGGAACATCACCTGAAGCAGTTGCGGCTGCCAACGTTTTTGCGCGAGTACGACAAAGTAGCGCGGCAGTGCGCCGCCGAGAGCGTGGATTATCCTCGCTATCTGCTGCGTCTGAGCGAGCACGAGTTACTCGACCGCGAGCGGCGGGCCTGCGAACGCCGCATCCATCAAGCCCGCTTCCCGGTGGTCAAGAGCCTGGACACCTTCGAGTTCCTGGCCATCCCGGCGCTAAACAAGGCGCTGGTGCTGGAACTGGCGCGCTGCGAGTTTCTACTGCGGCGCGAGAACGTGTTGTTGCTGGGCAACTCCGGCACCGGAAAGACTCACCTCGCGCTGGCCCTCGGCCTGTCGGCCTGCCAACGCGGCCATCGCGTGCGCTTTACCACCGCCGCCGCAATGGTGCACGAGCTGATGGAAGCCAAGGATGAGAAGCGGCTGCTGCGTTATCAGAAGCAGATGGCCAGTTACGAACTGCTGATCGTCGATGAACTGGGCTTCGTGCCGCTGTCCAAGTCCGGCGCTGAACTGCTGTTCGAGGTCTTCAGCCAACGCTACGAACGAGGTTCCACCCTGGTGACCAGCAACTTGCCGTTTCAGGAATGGACCGAGGTCCTCGGCTCGGAACGGCTCACCGGTGCGCTGTTGGATCGGCTCACCCACCACGTCCACATCTTGGAGATGAACGGCGAGAGCTACCGCCTGAAGCAGAGCAAACGCAAGCGAAGCTCACCGCCGAACTCCTAATCCGCCCACCGCCCGCCTCGACTCTCGCCCGCCACCCGCGACCGCGAACACGCCTCGGGGAGGAGGACGTCTTCCGCTCCGGCCTAAACGCGCCGCCTTTCAGGCGGCGCAGGCCTCGCTCCAGACGCCCTCCTCCCCGACAATCCCCAATCTCCTACCTGCTCCTCTGGTCTACTATTACTCCGCCTCTGTGGTCTGCTTTTACTCCGCCCTTGACACCAGTATTCCTCCACGATGTGCTCTGGGCCTTTTGGCTTCAGCCACTCAACCTTTCCGCCTGCTCGTTGCACGACGGCCGGATCGGGGATGAACATCTCGCAAGTTTAATCGAATCTCCCGCAAGTCAGGATTTCGCCATTGGATACCACGCAAGTAGTTCGCTGTATGCCCCAGCAACTAGCTCAAGGCAGCTTCGTCAAGGTGCGCTTCTTCAATTCTTCTGTTGAGACTCCCGGCGGGGTTAACCATAGGGCGTTTCTTCACGAGTTCGCGCGCTTAGGCCACTAAGAGTGGTCTATGTGGGGACAGGCGGCCAAGGCGTTTATTGGCGAGTATAATGGCGTTCGCTACTGCGACTCAATTTCATAAGGAGAAAAATGCTATGGCCGACAACACAGATGCAGCGTTTGAGAAGACAAAGGAAGAAATGCAAAAGAAGGCCCATGAGACAGCCAACCAAGCGACGGGTGCGTGCGTGTATAACGCCGGAGGAAAAACTTACTGTGCTGTATTGACACAGGATCAGTGCGGGTTTCTTCACGGGGTATTCTATGCGGGGCGACGTTGCAGCTAAATCGCCCTACCTTTTCAACTTCACGCCTTTTGAGGGGGAGGCGTGATTCCCCATCCGGGGCGGCTGCGTGGGTCATCCCAATTTTGTCCAATAGACGGCTGTTTCCATCGAGCTTTGCGCCCCGCTTGCGGCCACTTCACTGTGACTGCATCAAACGTGGGCAAAGTCCGTGTCAAATCTGTAAGCACGGTCGAGCAGGAGCATCCAGTCCGATCCCTGTGGCAGTTCGCCTCGTTCTGCCAACCACAAAAGCACGACGTTGAGGAGCGCCATCGCTCGCCTGAGATGCGGAAGGCTCACGTAAGTCTCGCCGGGGATGCACCTATCGGAATAGCGGAACGTTGTCGAATCAGGATCAATTGCGGCGATCTCCTTGAAGCGGGCGATAACCCACGTGGGGAGGATGATCTGTTGAGACCGAAGATGGCAGTCCAACTTGTTCGCAAGAACTGCCAGATTGTGCCCGTGAACCGGACCGATAATTTCCTTTATCATCAATTCAAGCCAGTGACGATAGAGGAAGAAAATCGGATTCGCCAAGTTGTAGTCTTCGATCCTCAGGCTCTCAATATCCGAGATCAACAAACTCGCAGCATCGAAATACTGCTGCGCCGTGTCCAAGTAGGGACGAGTCGGCAGCCCCATGCCGCCGAACATGAATCCCTTCGGCCCCGACCACGGGTCTTCTCGTTCACACGCCGAAGTAGGCTCTTCAAATAACGGGCGCTTGGCGGCTTCTGAAATCACTTCTCTTGACCACATAAAATCGAGAGTACCACGATGTGACAAGCCACTCCCGCGAAGCCGTGCGGTCTGTTGCGGATCAGGCTGCGATCCTGATGTGCTAGTCGTCCTTCAGAAACTTGCGGCGTGGCCGTTCCGTCACGATCTCATCGTCCTTGCCGCCATCGAGCCGCATTTGCTTGGGACGCTCCAAAACCTGATAGACCCTGAGGATATTGTTTTTCTGCACAAGCTTGGCATTCTTCTCAAACACTTTCCATTGCAGCCGAACTTTGAGGCTGTCGCCCTCGCCGAACGTCACGACATGCTGGTGAACTTTTTGCCAGAACTCTTTGTCTTCAATCTTGGCAACAACCGTTCCACCTTGTTCAAAGAAAGTCCACCTGCTCCCTTCTTTGAAGGACAGCTTCGATACGATGAGCACGGCGTCTCGTTCCCCTTCGGTCGGCGAAGCATCCCCCTCCAGTTGCAGCGGCTCTGCCTCGAAGATGGGAGCTTCGTCTTTTTCGAACGCAACCTGCTCGGTGCCGTCCTGCTTGACGGAAATCCGATCTATCGCTGACTGGCGCAGAGGTTCGGTCGTTTGGCCGAAGGCGGCTCTAATCGCCGCGTCCCCGTAAAGGTTGTACACAACGTTGCTGACAGTCTTTTTGTTAGGGCCAAGAGTTATTTCAGTGTTGTTCCCGACTTGAGTTACCCTTTCAGGCTTCTTGCCCTTCAGCCATTTCCAAAGATCAATTAACGATTCGCCTATGGAGTCGCTTTTCTTGATGAACCCGATCAGCGCAGCCAGTCCACCTGCCGTCAGAAACTCGTGGTGTGTGATGAGGTTCTTGGCGGTCTCAATGACGTGCTGTTCGAGTTGCAGTCCGGCAATAAATGATCCGGCTTTGAATTCGGATTCCACCAAGACAGCGGCTTCGCTGGCCTCGCCGTTCGCAATCTCGTTGGTGCGCCGAAAGATTTCACTGCACCCTGCAAGAGATTCTGCAAACATCCGAGCATCAATCATGCCGGACTGAACGGCTGATCCTTCGAAGACGAGTTGAATCTCTGTTGAACTCATTCAAGCTCCAACGGTACTCGACCTTCTTGACTTGGCAGCGTGCCTCAGCCTTTCCCCCTGCTTTGTTGGGGTATTAACCTGATTAGTTCTTTCTGCCCGGATGCGCTCCAGCAGCACAGACGCAGGTTCATACTCTCGGCCCTCGCGGCGAGCCAGTTCAGCTTCGGTGGGGACGAGTTCGCCACGAAAGGCTTTGGCGAGGACAGATTGGGTGAGTTTGTCGGAGCGTACTGTTGCAGCATTGATACGTTGCTCGATCTGTGAAGCCAGCGTTAGCAGAACTGTGACACGTTGAACGATTTCCTTCTGCTCTTTCATGGGTGGTAGCTCTAACGGAAAATCGAGAATGATTTGTTGATCTATCTTAGGCATGCTCCCCTGTGTTCCCTGCGCAGAACTGATGAAGTAGTTCCGGGCTGAATCAGCTTGGAGCACCATCTCCAAGAACGCGGGACTTGCTTCTTCATTGAGGCGAACACGTATCAGCAAATCAGGGAAAATCGCAAAATTGGCTGCGCCTTGGTAAAGCCGTGCCGTCCCAACGAGTTCGCGTGAATTGGATCGTTCAATAAGGATGTCTCCGGGAAGCAACCATAGGTCGGCCACTCTTCTCGGGTCTGCCACGGTCAGTTTTGTGTTGCGTTCCGAGAAATCTCCATAGGTCACCGCAGACAGAGTTAACGTCCGCACTCCGCTGCCGTTCAAGGAGGCGCGAGCGGAATGACCGTTTCGCAGAGGTTCTCTCACAATCTGAGCTAGCGTACATTCCTTCCAATCGTGCGCAGAGCTACCTCGCCATTCCTCCGTCAGCTTCCCCGAACACGCCGCTAACAGCACCGCTTGGCGAAAGCGTTTGAGGATCGCGGGCACTCGGGAGAGGTGGTCGCGGGCGGAGTTGACACGGGCCAAGAGTTCATCGAGTTTAGCCACAATCCGTGGTTGCTCGGCCAATGGTGCGATGGGAAGCGGGACTTCGGACAATCTCTTTTGATTGATCGATACCTGATTCACCGCGCGGCCCACTCGGTCCCGGACTCCTTCTCGGAAGGAACTTTCTTGCATGACGGAATGCAGAAATCGCGGATGCAAACTATCGTGGCTGAGCCTCAAGCGAAGCAGATTCATGCCGTGCAGAAGAACTTCTGGAACCCCCTCGTACAAAGCAGTCTTGCCGACGTGTTCGAGGCTGTTGATATGGCTGACGGCAATGTCGCCGTTGTGGTATTGAAACGCACGAATCAGTTCCGGGGACGCATCGTCCACATATCCGATGCGCTGAAGATCAAATCGAGCATCTTGGATCGTCTCGATCCGCGTAACAGGAACACCCCGGCGTTCTTTGTTTTGAGTGGCCGTGGTGCCATTCTTGATTTCCGAAAAAACATCGCCGAGAGTTGACCACTCCCACCCCTCGGCCAATTGGGGAAGTGACTGTTCGATAGTCATGCCTTAACCGACGATTCATCCGTGCCATTGTTGTTTTGTAACAGGGAGATCACGGCATTGAGTTCGTCAACCGCAGCTTCAAGTTCACCAATTGCGTCTGTCGCCAATTCTTCTGGTTCGAGAACTTCGTCGCCATCATCTAGTGACTCATCCTTGAGCCACTTCAGACTGTCGATCTTATAGTCGCGCTTTCGGATTTCCTCGATGGAAAATCTGCGCCAGCGATCTTCCTTCGAGTCACTCGGATTGCGCTTCTCCCTGCCGTAAGGGTCGGTTCCGAAGCACTTCTCGAACTCGGCAAGGTGCTCTGTCGAGAGCGGACGATCCTTCTTCGTAATGTGCGGCACATTGCTGCGACCGTCGTACACCCACACTATTTCCGTCTTGTAGCCCTTGGTAAAGAAGATCACGTTCGTCTTCGTGCCGGGACTGTACGGTGTGAAGGTACCATTTGGAAGCCGAAGCACAGTGTGAAGATTGCAGTCTTCCGTCAGAATTTTGAAAACTTCCCCAGCCTGATCCTCAAACAAGCAGTTGTCCGGCACAACCACAGCAGCACGGCCTCCCGCCTTCAGGATGGTCATCACGTGCTGGATGAAATTCAGTTGCTTGTTGCTCGTGGAGATCGTGAAGTCGTCTCTCGTGGGTGCTTGATTCGCACCCTTGGTGCCAAAGGGCGGGTTCGTCATCACCACATCGAAACGTTGACCGCTCGGTATCTCGTAGATTGAGTCTCCCAAGGCAATGTGGGGCTCAAGACCATGCAGGTAGAGATTCATTAACGTGAGACGGCGGGGGCGTGTAACCAATTCCTGCCCAAAGTAAGTCTCCGCCTTCAGCCGTTTCGCGAGATCGCGAGGCAGCGCACCGCCCTTAGTTTCCTCGATTAGCCATTCGTAAGCGGAAACAAGGAACCCTCCCGTCCCGCACGCGGGATCACACATTGTGAACTCTTTGTGACTACGCGGATCGGGCTTCACGCACCTAACGAGAGCCTTAATCAGGATGCGCGGAGTGAAGTATTGACCTGCCCCTTTCTTGCCTTCGCTCGCGGCTTTTTCAAGCAGCCCCTCGAATGCGGCAGCCTTGATGTCGATGTCCAGTGCCGTCCACTCGATGTCGTCAATCAACCCGAGCAGCTTCTTCAGATTGACCGGATTGTTGAACCTCGACTGGGCACCCGCAAAGATGTCCCCGAGCAAACCCCGTTGCTGGCCGAGTTTTCGCAGTAGATCGATGTAATGATCCTGCAAAGCAGTGCCGGACTTATTGACAAGGCTCGGCCAATCACAGCCCTTCGGCAATTCGATGTTGCGCTCATCCGCCATCTTCAAAAACAGCAGATAAGTTAGCTGCTCAATGTAATCGCCGTAGTCAATCCCATCGTGGCGAAGCGTGTGACAAAACCCCCAGAGTTGCTGGACTACATCGCTCATAACGCTACGGCCTCATTGAATTGGCTGATGAGTTGTGGGAGTTGACCCGCGAATGCCTTGTTGGCGCGCCCCCAGCCGCCCACTCGGTTGAACACTGGCAAAGCATCGAAGTCGCTGGAGTCGATAGTCAGGTTTTCGGCCAAGTGTCCTTCAATCCGATCAAGCCACTGTATTTGCTCAGGTGTGAAGTTCTTGCCTGATGTAATCTTCGCCATCGCGAGCTTGACTCGTTCCTCAGCAGTGTACAAGGGCTGTTGCTCATTGGCAGCGTGCTTGACCATCGAAATGATGTCCACGAGCGCCTTTTGGTAGTGCAATTCGTGCGCCCTTTGGAGGTTCTCTTTGTTGAATCGCTGGGGTGTTGCCGCCAGCTTTTGCTGCAAGTCGCTCAATGCCTTCGTGCTCCAGTCCTTGGGGCGCTGCAACAGGATTCGGATTGCCTCAATTTGCTGAGGGTTCTCACGGACGAACTGAGCGAACGCAGTGAGGTAGTCGTCGGGCTTGTATTCCTTGCCGTCGATACCGCGCACGAGCCATGAAGAAGTGACCGTATCCTGTGTCTCGTAGGCAACGATGAATCTGCGCTCCTTGCGGGGATAATTCATCAACAGGTCTTGGAATACTTTGTCCCGGAGCAGGCTCATCGTATCTCCGAAGGCATGGCTCAGCCTGCGCGGGAGATCGCTGGCGTACTTTCCAACATCTCCACCCTGAATGTGGACAGCAAACATGTCCCGCGCCTCGCCCGACATCTCTTTCTCGATGCGTTGGAGACGTTTCACCAGCCTGCGGATGTTGTAATCCCGATCTCGGTTATCCCAGATGTCCTCGATGACCTCGACAATTGTGCACGGCTCGCGCTCTGGCGGTTCAGCGGTGATCGCCGTTGCGTTCTTGAAGTACTCCAGTAGCGTTCCGTCAAAGCAGTCGAAGACAACAAAGTGGGACTTGTCTGGAAAGTGTTCTCCCTTGCGGGTGCCTCGTCCGAGCATCTGCTCGAACAGGATGCGAGACTTCACAGGGCGCAGAAAGACGATACCTTCCAGATCGGGTATATCCACACCAGTGGTCAGCAGATCAACGGTGACGACGATGGTCGGCGCTGGGCGATTACGGAACTCGCGGATATGCTGAAGCGGACGATCCACTCTGCCCGTGATTTTTTGAGCGAATGAATCGCCTCGACCGAAGATGTCGCGAGCAAGGTCAACCAACTGGTCGGCGTGCGACGTGTGCGGGAGATCGTTGCTGGCAAAAATGAGCGTTTTCGGCAAGCGACCATACCGCTGCTCGTGCTCCAGCATCCACTTCTTGACCTCTTCGAGAATCTTCCGATTTGAGTCGGGCGACGTGATGTCATGCTCGATCTTGGCGCTATCGAACTGGCGCTCGTCCTCCAGCAAGTCAAGTTGCTTAGCACCAGAGATAGGATTGACGACCTCGACCTGCTCTCCCTCGTTCAAGAAAATGCCATTCATGCGAACGTTGGACTTGACCGCAACCACGTCGTAGTCAACGAGGAATCCCTCCCGCACAGCCCGCTCGTACTCGTACCGATAGATGATGTCCTTGAAATAGGCCATCGTGTGGGCGGCGGGTGTTGCGGTCAGACCGACCTTGACGCAATCGAAATGATCGAGGGTTTTCCTCCAGATTGCGCTTTCTTGAGTTGAATATCCTCTGTGGCACTCATCGGCGATTATCAGATCGAACGCATGGATTGGGATGTTTAGCTGGCTGGCATCTTCATCGACCTCTTCGTCGCCAGAGGCCATGATTGCGTCCCGCCCGAAAAGGTTGATTGTCATTCGCTGGATCGTGCTCACGTAGACGAAAGCGTGTCCGGGTTGCGGATCAGTCAGGTAGGAACTTGGGAGAACTCTCGGGTCGAACTTCTCGTCCTCGTCGAAATCTCCTCGCTGGAATCGCTGGCTGTAAACCTCATAAATCTTGTCGAACTTCAGTCCCGGCTCGGGATCAAAGGAAGCAAACGCGAGCACAGCTTGTGCAGCCAGTACGCGGCGATCAACTAAGAAGAGAATCCGCTGGGCGACTCCTGCCTTCATCAGCCGATAAACCTGATTGACCATCGTGAAAGTCTTGCCTGTTCCTGTCGCCATGGCGACGAGCATCTGGTGTTTACGGTCGGCGATTGCCTTCTCGACGGCTGCGTTTGCCTCCCGCTGATATTCGCGGAGGCGGGGATGATCGTTAGGTGTTTGGAGAAGCGCGTGACACGATACGTCGAAGTCCTTGGCAAGCTGTTCGGTTAGGGCGTCTGGAGTGTGAAACTGAGCGATTGTGTGCGAGCGACTGAGAGCATTTCGGATGTCGTGATGCCAAATGACCTCGCCATTGGTCGAATACAAAAACGGAACTCGATACCCCCGAAACTTGAGCGGGCTGCTGGTAGCGCCTTTGGAATACCTTTCGGCCTGCGTCAGGACGCTCTGCGGGCCAAGGGTCAGCTTCTTGGCTTCGACAATTCCTAGAATCTGACCATCAACGCAGAGGGCATAGTCGGCGGGGCCGTGTTCGGTCTCGAACTCCTCCACTGCACAACGGTCGTAGGACGTGAGCGGCGTGTCGGGGCTGAACGGAACAATCCGCCATCCCGCCGCTTTCAGCTTTGGGTCGATCAGCCGCTTGCGCGTAAGCCATTCGGAATTGTTTTCAGACGGTTTCACAGGCGCGAATAGCGAGAAACTGCATTATACCCAGTGCATTCGCGGGGCCGTACAACATGGCACCACTCGCTCAGGAAACGGAGCCGATCAATTACAATCCCTCGCGAGGGGGAGTCATGGCAAATCTAAAGGGACTGGCGTCCATCGTGAGGGAGTTGAGGGTCGAGAGAACAAGTCTGGCGAATCACCTTAGACATGTTGACGCGGCTCTTTCGGTTCTTGGCAAGTTGAGCGGCGGGCGTAATTCCACCAACCCGGCGCGCACCATTTCGGCTGCCGCTCGTAGGAAGATCAGCTTGGCGCAGAAAGCACGATGGGCAAAGGCGAAGGGGCGAGCGCCGAAATCCAAGCGCACAATATCAGCGGCAGGCAAAAAGAGGATCGCAGCCGCACAGCGGGCAAGGTGGGCAAAGGTGAACGCTGCGAAGAAGAAATAGGCGGGTTCGGTCCGGCAAAATACAATTGTTCGATCCTTCGCATTGCGTCCCTTGTCCGCGCCTTCGCCGTCCCGAACGTGCCGTCAGTCCTCCGCATGAACCTCTCCCGGTCGTTGCATAGCGGCACGCTCCGGGTCCCGCTTTCCACAGCCGATGCACAGGCCGAGGGATTGACATTCGATTTTCTTTCGCTCACGATGGTACACAGAGGGAGAGGGCTAGTTACTATGGCTGCCCGTCAAAACCTGCAAGAATCGCCTTTCAGAGTCTCCGTCAGTTGTTTGGCAGATTTTGTTAATTCAACTGGTCGCTCTGCGGAATCACTGCTTCGTCCATATAAATTCAACAAGCGTGGAGAGGGCTTTGCACGCAGCAGTTACTACCAGCAGGCAATCACTGCGATTCGTAATCACCACACGAGTGACGGAAACCCGAAGGTATTTCAGGCTGCGCTCCTCGAATTGCGTAAGAAGGCGGATACAACTCAGAAGGAGTGGGAGCGCGTGAAGTCTGAAAAGAATGTGAAGGCGATAGAAGCGTATCAGCGTGTCTACAAAGACAGAAACTTCAGGGTCTTGCCAAACCATCGCCTCGCGTATCGAATTGGACAAGTGGTTGTAACCGCGCAACCCGACCTCTGGGTTGAAGAAAATGGCTCACAGGTCTTGCTGAAGATTGGAATCGCAAGAAAAAAAGCTTCCTATGTGGACATCCTACTGACCATCATCCGCAAGGCAGCCATCAGCAGTGGTTATCGCGTCCGTGCCAAGAATGTCGTTTATCTAAATGTCTCGACTGGAAAAGAAATGATTTGTCAGAGCAGTCTGAGACAATTCAATCGAACGTTTAATGCTATTGCTCGGGAGATTGCTAAGGCGTGGCCGAGCGTGACGCAGACTCCGAAACGAGAGGAGCACCGCGATAGCCAACCTTCGTTGTAGCTATGCTCCTTTTATTTCGCACCACGTTTCGGCGATGTCACCGCTTTAAAACCTGCCTTCCAGATGGTCAACAGACTTGATTCCGAAATGTAGCCACCAACCCGAAGAACCACACCAATCAGCAGCGACAGAATGCTAAACGCGAGAACAAAAACGACACTGGCAGTAATAACAGGCAGTTTACTGTATGCCCAAACAACTGTTCCGAGAACGAGCAAATAGAATGCAACCAACATCACAATCAGCCCCCACATCGGCAAGGGCGCACTCTGCTTGATGTCGGTGTCGAAATAGCGATGTGCCGCCTTCAATATGAGTTCTCTCATATCGGGGTTAGGACAATTCATCGCCTGCTTCAACATCTCACGGCCCTTCTTATATAGGTCTGGTGGCTGCTTTGGCTTAGGCGATGGCATGTTGCTTGAACGCCTGCACGGATGTCACTTCGAATGCCAACTCGACCCGCAAATCTTCGGAATCGTGCTCGGAGTCGCACAACTGGCAATGCAAGGGAATGTGGTTTTGCAAATCGGAAAGGTCTGGGAAGCTCAGCAAGACGGCATCATTGCGCGTGCATACTACGTCGAACTGATGGCGCAGCAGCCCCGCATCTTCAAAAAGCATCAGCAATGCAGTTGCCTCAGCTTCACTTCGCTTCATGTAGGTCGCTGCGAGTCCGGGGACGATTCGCGTTCGTCCCTCATCGACTTCGTGGCAGATGTAGTTTGCCAGCGAGTCAATCAGTGAGCTAAGACTCGGATGCTTTGATTTGATTTTTTCTAATTGTTGAAACTGCATACTGAATCTCGTCTTCGTAACAGTCTGCGTCTAGTCGCACCATGCTGGGTATCGCGTCTACCGCCGTAAACACTTCCCTGCTGAGCTTTGCATTTGATGCAGCAGGTAACCAGTGCAGTTGCTGGTCTACGTATACCCTCGAATCACCGCCCACTTGATGGGCCGCCTTCCATTCTGGGTCGTCGCGTACATCTCCCTTCGCGGCTCGTGCGACAAATCTTACTGCCTTGTCCGTTTTGCTACGGTGGGAGCTTACGCGGATGCGAACGACTCTGGGTTCGGTCTCGATGAGTCGCCGCAATGCCTCTCGGGTTTCAAATTGCTCCAATTTTACACCCAGCAGTTCCGAGGCTAGCTGTCGGTAGTACAAGAAGAATCCGTCCTTGCTGTTGCCATGTTCATTTTGGTCTTCTGGTTTATCGTAGCGCAATTGCACGAAGCCAGTTTCAACGTCAACAACCAAGACGACGATCCGTGTTACGGATTCCTCTTCGTAGTCTAGTGAAGCCTTGTGGAATTTGATTCTGACATGGGTCTCCGCCCATTTTGCGCGAATCTGTTTGGGAGAATAGTGGATGTAGACCAGCGTAGATTTGGATGGAGCCTTCGGAGCTACCTTCGGCTCCTTCGAGAGTGTCTTCCCAATATTGTGCAGATGTTTTTCAAATGCTGCTTGGTTTTGCAAATGCCCATGCTGGTCATCTGCTGCCAGTTGGTGCAGAAATGCTCGTTTATTGCTGGCCTCTTCGATGTTGATGATTCCGTTCATTAACTCCTGCTCCGACAGATCACCCTTCTTGAGCAGACTATCCAGCTTTTTGACCATCTGTTCCCGTGTACTGGCGGTTCGCTGAAACCCTTCGGACTTGAGCCAGCTTCTGAGAGCAGCGATGCTTACTTCATCAATGAGTTGGGCGATTTTAGCGACTGTTAAGGCCAAGAACTCTCCGCTTCTGGGGAAGCAAGAAAATACAGCAGATGGTATCGCGACTCAAGGCGAATGCCAAGTTGATTGTCGTTGACCTCCACCTCTCCGTCGTCGGCAGTCGATATCCAACTTGGAGATCGCAGGCAGCGCCTATCGAATCGCATTGCCCGGTCACCATGGTTCCCCTACACGGTCGCCAGCTTGGTCACAAAGGCTCCCAACACCTGTGAAACGTCCCCGCCGACCCAAAACCCCTTCGGGCAGCCAAATCCCAGCAGAATCGCCTTTGCTGAGGGCACGACACACCTTTGAACAACTCGGTCCTCTTATATGCCTCTCATGCGGAAACCGCCCCTGCCACATGTGCACCGCCAGCGAACGTCTTGCTAGCCGAGTCGGCGAGGCAAACCTTGGTAGTTGGGCTGATTGGTGAAGCTCTTGGTGAAACTTTTTAGGCTGCCCGCGTACCCCCAACATTGGTGACTCCCGTTATCTATCAAAACCCCAGCGCTGCGGTTATTACTGCAAACATGAGCCGAGCGAGCAAAGAACGAGATCGGCTTCAGCGGCGAGCGGTCCACCAATCGAGACAGGCTGCACGTTCGAAGTCCACTAAAGTCCACGACGAATTTCTCTCGGCGACACCAGAAGAGCGCCGTCAGGAAGCAGAATATCGAGCGCATCATAACGGAAAGGACACTGCCGTTCACGAGGCTGGGCACGCTGTGGCGGCGTGGCTTCAAGGTGTGCAAATTGGTCGCATGGTGTTTAACGACCGTGGAAGCGTTTATTACGATCCAGCCGCCGACCAGTTAGAAGCAATGACCGCAACAGGCGAGGCAATGACTGCGGACGAAATTAAGGACTTGCAAGGAACGGCAGAAGGTTTTATACGAGGCTGTCAGGCTGCCTTCATCACACTGGCGGGTGCAGTGGCGCAAGCACTGTACCTCAACAAAGGCGATTCACCGATAACGATGCGAGAGCACGGCGGGCAAGCGGCAAAGGTGGTTCAGTTCTATAGCGGGCTCTCTGAAGACGCCGTGATAGCGGAGCGTAACCGCCTCATCCCTGTCGTCAGCAACGCCCTTCAAGACGAGCGTATCAAGTACGTCACGCTGGTTCTCGCTCATGTTTTTTATGAAAAGCGTTACCTATCAGGTGAGTCGGTGACGAACATCATCGAGGCGGCTTGGGTGCAGGCGGAGAGACGAAATGACCACCAAGGGATGCAACCACAAGCCTGAGGAGCTTGACGTGACACAAGCCCCCCGGTCGTGGATTGGCGCTCAACCCTTGATCGTCTTCTTCAGGACGTAATCGAAATACCTTTCGGTGGTGTCGCCGCAAGTCCATTCCGCACGGGGCGTCGTCCTCTTCTCAACCTTTCTCAAGGCAGAAAGAAACGTGCGGTTCAAGTCTCTTGCGCTGGCTCCTTCCATCTCAGCTTCGACAATGAACTCGTCGCCCGCTTTCCTGACGAAGCCCCTCGCAGACAGTAACCCAAGGCCGTGCCGGATCGTCTGGGCATCCGAGCGGTTGATGCGTGCCTTGAGCTTGAGTTTCAACTGGGTCGCCCTTCACCGCCGCATTGCGGAACGAAGATCGCAGCGAATCGATGGTGGTATCGTAATCCGTCGCCGAGAATTTTCGCTATGCCAATGAAAACTTTCACCCAAAACGACCCACTGACAGACGCCGAGCTTGATCGCCTCGGAGACTTCCTCAAAAGCTGCAAGGGCGGCAAGGCGATGAACGTTGAACAACTAGACGGGTTTTTCGCCGCCCTGATCGCGGGCCCGGAGATTGTCATGCCGAGCGAGTACTACCCGGAGGTTTTCGGCGGCGAGATGTCGGACACCTGCGAGTTCGCCAGCCTCGACGAAGCCAACGAAATCTTGGGGCTGATGATGCGTCACTGGAACACCATCGCCGCAGCGCTGAACAAGGATGAGGTCTACGGGCCGATCCTGTTGCAGGACGAGAATGGCGTGGCTCACGGTAACGACTGGGCTCACGGCTTCATGCGGGGCACGATCATGCGGCACGACGGCTGGCTTGAGCTTGTCAACGACGAGGAGCAGGGCGGATGCATGGTTCCCATATTCATGCTCCACTACGAGCACGACGAAGACCCGGAGATGCGCCCCAAGCCGATCAGCCCAGAAAAGCGCGAAGAAGTCATCGTGCACATGGCGGCTGGGCTGTTGGGGGCGTATCGCTATTTCCGGTCGCACCGACAGGTCAGTCCCAGTGCCCACACGATTGAACCACGGCGCGGCACTCCGAAGGTCGGGCGGAACGATCCCTGCCCGTGCGGATCAGGGAAGAAATACAAGAAATGCTGCGGCGGGGCGACGGTGAACTGAAAGGCTCATTCAGTGACGCTGCTAAAATGCCTCAATCTCCGGTGCAATAATTGAAGCCGAAGAGGTCGCAGTCATGAAGAGCAGGCAGGGGTACAAGGGCTACGTTATCGTGGCACGATCTTGCGAGCTACAGGATGGGGGATTCGCAGCGGAGTTCTCCGTCGAGGAACATGATGTGGATGGGGTCATGGAAACTGAATTCTACCTGCCCGCCACCTTCCCGACGCAGGAATTGGCGATTGAGGCTGCATTGCAGGCTGGGCGGCGGAAGATCGACGCGGGTTTCGAGCGGGGATCGGCAGTCGTGAATGGGTGAGCACAAGGCGGGGCAAACGATGCACGCTACCTCTGGCGGAGTTTCAGACATCGAAGGTGGGCGCGATGTGCCCGATTTCCCGTGTGCCTATTTGTGCCTACAATGCGGGTGCGGACAGGGTTGAAATTTGCCATTTTTACTGAGATTTTGTTTTTCAGAAATTTCCCCAAACCCCTTTACAGGCGCGGGTTTTGCCAGTATTGTTGGGAGAAGTCACGAGCATCACAGAGATTCCCGGTAGCGCTACCACAACCTTTAGCTTCTACACGTTACCAACGATTTGTCCACCTGTTTGTCCAGTAGGGACGCTAAGACATAATTGAAGAATGGCGAAGCGCAAGGCTTGGCT
>Ga0074044_10002248_pt1 | contig 16916 bp, 13 predicted proteins | sample BogForMeECP23OM1_FD_94443 | JGI IMG/M metagenome (GOLD analysis project Ga0074044, IMG submission 94443) | Bog forest soil microbial communities from Calvert Island, British Columbia, Canada - Bog Forest MetaG ECP23OM1 | ecosystem: Environmental > Terrestrial > Soil > Wetlands ...
CGTGATCGGCGGATGAGAGTCTGTTGAAGCGTGCCGAGTGGAGGAGTTCGCCCGCGTAGGATTGTTCGCGCTCCACCCTCTGAAGAATTTCGAACGCGGCAGCGCGAGCGGGAGAGACGGCCATCGCGGCTATTGTCCCACGGCGATTCGTCCGGAGCTATTCACTTGGCATCATTCGCCCAGACGATCGCCGGTTTTCAGCCGGTAGCCGTTGATGAATTCCTGCGCCGTCATGCGGCGTTTGCCCTCGATTTGAACCTCGAGCAGTTCGAGCACCGTACCCTGGCCGCAACCGGATAGAAGACGCGTTCCTTCAATTGCAATTGCGCCGGCCGCGAGCGGGACCAGGCTCTGGGCTGTCTGAGCGCGATGGACTTGCAGGGTCTTGTTTCGGAATGTCGTAAACGCCCCCGGCCATGGTCGGAAGCCCCTCAGTCGATTAAATAGCTCATCGGCCGTACGCGAAAAGTCGATGCGGCCGTCTTCTTTCTTCAGAATTGGTGCAAGCGTGGCTCGGGAATGATCCTGCGGAGCCGGTTGCACGTCACCTCTTTCGAGCCCATGCAACGTTTCGATCATCAATTCAGCGCCAATCGAAGCGAGCTTTGGCCCGAGCGTCTCAGCCGTGTCGTCCCGCAAAATCGGCAGCTCACGTTGCATAAGGATGTCTCCCGTATCGAGGCCAGCATCGATCCGCATGGTCGTGACGCCGGTGACAGTTTCGCCGTTGGCAATCGCCCACTGGATCGGCGCTGCCCCCCGGTACTTGGGCAGCAACGATGCATGCAGGTTCAAGTTGCCGAAGCGTGGCAGATCGATCATCCACTGCGGAATGATGCGCCCATAGCCGACGACGATGATCGCTTCAGGCTTAATCGTGGAGAGTTGCGAGCGGAATTCCTCGTTGTTCTTGATCGCCGTTGGTTGTACGACGGGGATTCCAAGTCGCATCGCAGCTTCCTTCGCCGGAGATGCAACCAACTCCATCCCACGCCCACGCGGTCGGTCCGGCTGCGTCACGACCAGGGGCACGGAGTGCCCCGCCGCGACCAGTTTTTCCAGCGTAGGAACTGCGAAGCGAGGTGTGCCACAGAAAATCAGAATCATAAAGAAGGTCTCAGGTGTAAGGTCTTAGGCCTCAGGAAGTACAAGGTTGATTTACGACATCCCCGGTCCTTGAAACGTTTCCAGATATTGCTAACGGAGCACACAGGGAAATCCTGAGACCTGACACCTGACACCTAAGACCTGCCCTTCTACCACTCTCCCGCCTTTACCAGCTTCTTGATCTTGCGCTTGATCAGATCGCGCTTCAGCGCGCTGATGTGCGAAATATACAGCTTGCCGTTCAAGTGATCGGTCTCATGCAGGAACGCGCGCGCCAGCAGTTCTTCCCCAGTATGCTCAACAAACTTGCCATTCACATCCTGGGCGCGAACCGTCACGACTTTGGCGCGAGAGACATCTTCGCGAAACTCCGGAATGCTCAGGCAGCCTTCACTGCCGCGCTGGCGGCCTTCTTTGTTGATGATCTCGGGATTGATTAACACCAGTTGTGCGTCGGGGTTTTCCTTGAAAGTCACGTCCACGACGGCGATTCGCTTCGAAATGCCGATCTGCGGCGCCGCCAGGCCCACGCCGCGCGCGGCGTACATGGATTCAAACATGTCTGCGATGAGCGTTCTGAGGTCATCGTCGAACTGCGTGACCGTGGCCCCCGGTTTTTCCAGAACCGGATCGCCGAATTTCACAATTGGATAGATCATCTTTGCGTCAGTAGCTTTTCAGTTGCTCCAGGTAGCCCTGGAAATTTCGTTTGGTTTCGCCGAGAGAGTCGCCGCCGAACTTTTCGAGGGCGCAGCGCGTCAGCGTGAGCGCGACCATTGCCTCGCCGGCCACGCCGGCGGCGGGTACCACGCACACATCCGAGCGCTCGTAGGCCGCCTTGACCGGTTCGCGCGTCGAAAAGTCCACCGACTGCAAGGGCCGCCGCAGTGTCGAGATCGGCTTCAGATACCCCCGCACCCGAATCTCTTGCCCATTCGAAACCCCGCCCTCAATGCCTCCGGCGTTGTTGCGTGTGCGCGTGAAACCGGAAAATCCGGCATCACGCCGGTACCCGATCTCATCATGCACCGCCGATCCCGGAGAATGCGCTGCCTGAATTCCGCTTCCGATTTCGACCGCTTTCACCGCCTGCAAGGACATGACAGCCGCAGCCAGCAACGCGTCCAGCCGCTCATCCCACTGCACATAACTCCCCAGGCCGGGCGGAACATTTCGCGCCACGACCTCAAACACGCCGCCGACTGAATCGCCCGTGCGCAGAACTTTATCAACCTCTTCCTTCATGCGCTGCTCGGCATCCGAATCGGCACAGGACAGCAGCACCTCGCTCTTGCGCGCCAGCGGTCCAATCAGTTCCCACGCAATTTCGCGTTCCGCCATTGAAACCGCGCCCACCGCGATTACATGACTCACAACTTCTATTCCCAATTCACGCAAGAAAAGCTTGGCCAGCGCGCCGATCGCAACTCGCGCCGCCGACTCGCGTGCCGATGCGCGCTCGAGCACATAACGCGCCTCCGTGAAATCGTACTTCAAAGCTCCGGCAAGATCGGCATGACCCGGGCGCGGCGACGCCACGCGCTTGTGTTTCTCCGGGTCACCCGGTTCGACGGGCAAAGATTCCTTCCAATTCTGCCAGTCACGATTCTCAAGCAGCACGGCAATCGGCGAGCCGATGGTTTTGCCATGATGAACGCCCGAAAGGAAATGCGCCCTGTCGGATTCGATCTTCATGCGCCCGCCGCGTCCGTACCCCTGTTGGCGTCGCCAGAGCTCCCGATCCACAAATGCCTGATCGACCGGCACACCGGCAGGAAGCCCGGAAAGAAACGCAACCAGGGCCTCGCCATGAGATTCTCCGGCAGTAAAGTAGCGCAGCATGTGAAACAGGCATTGTAAATGAAGAGGGAATGATCAGGGAAAGATCGGTTTCTTGTCGATTTTGTGCGGAACAACAGAGAGAACAGGTACAATGAAACGCAGATTGTACTGGAATTCTTCGAGCAGGGAATTCCGCCGCCCACTTCGTCAAATTGAGACGCGAGGTATTTCTGTAGTGCTAACCACAAAGACCGGGTTGTTCCCTCCCGAAAACGGAGAGCGCATACGCTGCGTGATCGCCGACGATCACGAATTGGTTCGCTATGGTGTGCGCCGCCTGCTCGAAGATTCTCCCGATTTTGTGGTCGTCGCCGAAGCGGGCGACGCCGCGGATGCGCTGAAACTGACGCTCAAGCACCGTCCCGACCTGGTGCTGCTCGATATCGGCATGCCGGGCATGTCGTCGTTTGAAGCCTGTCGGCTCATCGAAGAGCACTGTCCTGAGTCGCGCATCGTCTATCTGACCATGCACGAGGACAAGGAGTATGTGCAGCAGGCGTTACGCTCGGGCGCCAGCGGCTATCTGCTGAAAGATACGCCGACGCCGATCCTGTTGCGGGCGCTGCGTGAAGTGCGCCGCGGCGAGCGCTGCTGGAGCCCACAAATCCTGCGCCAGCTAAAGGACGACGCGCGCAAACAAGATGGTGTTGCCCAAGTACCGCTGCGCAGGAACTCCCTGACCTTGCGGGAGCGCGAAGTGATGAAGCTGCTCGCCGAGGGCCAGACCGTGCGGCAGGCGGCTACGGCACTCGGCATCAGCACCAAGACAGTCGAGGCACACAAGTTCAACCTGATGCGCAAACTCGACATCCACAATAAGGCCCAGTTGGTGACGGTCGCGATCCAGAAGAAAATTCTGCCTGTGCCGGTCTCGACTTAACTCCTTAGCGAGAAACTCTCGCATCATTCCTTCGTTGTTGCCAGCTTGGCGAGCGTCGCCAAGTCGGGCACTTCAAGGTCGGGACGCCCCTCAGCGGCTCGCACGGCGCCAATCCCCGGCCGCGCCGATTTCCGGTTCACCCACACCGTTGCAATGCCGAGCGACCGTGCCGGAACCACGTCATGATAGATGCTCTGCCCAGCGTGCAGTAGTCGCTCGCGCGCAATGCCGAGCCTTTGCAACGCCAACTCAAAATTGTGCAACGAAGGTTTGTAGCTGCGCGCCTGCTCGGCCGTGACGACGGCATCGAACTCTACGCCGAGCAGTTTCCGAGTCTGAGCAAATAGATCGTCTTCAATGTTAGAGATGACGGCCAGCCGGTAGCGCTTTTTGAGTGCTTGCAGAGCGGCCACCGTATCTGAAAAAGGCGGCCACGACGGCACCGACTCCGGCAGAGAAAGCATCTCGGATGGTGAAGGCTGGAACCCAAGCCGTTCCCCAAACGCACACACCACCGATTCGAGCACCTCGCGGTAAGTCCGATATGGTCCGCTTTCCGCGTTCGCCTCAAACTCCCCGTAGAGCTCGAGGATAGCCGGGTCGGCAAGACTGCAGTTGTGCCGCGCCAAGAGCGCCCGCAATATCGGAAGCATTCCTGCCTCCCAGTCGACAAGCGTCCCGTAGCAGTCAAAGCTGATGGTGGTGAAGCGAGAAAAATCCATGGCACATCAGGATGAAGGGTCGCAGGAGAAGAAACAGTCGCCGGTCGTTAGTCGTCAGTGGCTCGGAATATCCTGCCAGCGACTAACGACTAACGACCAGACAAGGCTACTGCGCCGCCTTTACTTCCAACGGAGCCTTGAGCTTGAAGCTGAGGGCAGCCTCAGCTGGAAGCTCGATCTCCTTGTTGCCCGTATAGGCGGCCCCGGCTCCGCCGGCACCTCCGCCCGCAAGCAAGCCAATCGCGGCACCCTTGCCGCCCCCGGCAATGCCGCCAATGATGCCACCCAACGCGGCTCCTCCGCCGGCCATCACGGCACTCCGCTTGCCTTTGCCTTTCTCCTGGCGTTCGACGGCGGTGGTGTCAATTCCTTGCTCGACGCCATTGACCTTGATCGAGGTCAGCCGGATCTCCAGTAACGCTCCGCCCTTTAACTTGCCGAGCGGTTTTGCATCCACCACTCTGCCCTTTGCCGCTGCGCCGGCTGGAATCACGGCATTTCCATCCACTTCGACCGCCTCTGCCAGCGTGGCTGTAAATGAATCGCCCGGGGAACTGATTTTTGACCCCACCGCTTGGCCGAGTCGTACAGTTAGAGTCGTCCCGGCGGGCACGACCACCGGTGGCGGCGGCGCGGGTGCTGCTGCGGGTGCCCCGGCCGGTGCGGCCGATTGACCGGCAGCGGGAGATCCCATCGCATTGCTTCCGGCGGGATTCGATGTCCCGGTGTTTTGTGCCGCCGAAGTTGCGGCTGTATCCGCCGGCTTGCTCGAGCAGGCGGCCAGCGCGAACAGTAAGACAAGCGTAAGTGCGTAGAGTGAACGTGTACGCATGATCATCTCCTTCAAAATGAAATTTCCTGAGGGCAAAACTCTATAAGAAGTTGAGCGAGTCTGCAAATGCGGCAAAGCAGAGATGACTGACTATGTTTGCCGGTTAAGCTTTCTGTTCGCTGAACAGATCGAGAGTGGGACCGGCGGCGCTTGGTTTCCCGGATTCAGTAGCCGTAGATGGCTGTTCAGACGGCTCATTCGACCCGGCTTTCCCGTCAGCGGTCTTCTCGCCCTGCATGAATTTGCGCGAATCGAGCAGCGGGCGTCCCAGCGACGGGTTGTAGCTGGTCCACGCTCCCTCCGTCTCGCTCTCGCGTGCGTAATGTGCTCGCATCGCCTCCATTTTCGAATCCAGATCGTCGAGGTAATGCAGCATGAGCGCTTCCGGAAACATCGGCAGCTTGGGCGATCCAAAATCATACTGCCCGTGGTGGCTGATGATCAGATGTTCCAGCAGCGTTTTCAGCTCGGGAGGGAAGTCAGGAAGCTTTTCTAGCTTTTCCTGCAACATCTCCAGTTCGATGATCATGTGGCCCAGCAACTGGCCTCGCGTGGTGTAAGAAAACGATCGGTTATAGGTAAGCTCCTGGATCTTTCCGATGTCGTGAAGAAACGCTCCCGTGAGCAGCAAATCACGGTTGATCTGCGGATAGTTACCGCTCACCAGGTCGCAGACGCGGAAGAGCGAAACCACATGATCGAGAAGTCCACCGATGTATGCATGATGCAGGGTCTTGGCGGCAGGCGCGTTCCGGTAGCGCTCTGCAATCTCGGCATCCGCCATGAACAGCTCAACCAGCGCCTTCAGGTGTGGATTCTGGAACGTCGCAACAAAAGCCGCCAACGCTTGCCAGAGTTCGCCAATGTCCTTGGTGGTCTTGGGCAGATAGTCGGCGTAGTCGATCTCCGCTTCTTCCATGCGCCGCAGCTTGTGAATCGTCAACTGGAAGCGGTTTTTGTACTTGTTGATGAGACCCTTGATCTTGAGAAAGTCGTCCTGCTCGAAGGCGTCGATGGCCTCCTCGACGTTGTCCCACATTTTGGCTTCGAGGTGTCCGCTGCGGTCGGCCAAAGTCAGCGCCAGGTAAGGCTCGCCATTCTTCTTCGGCTTTACCTGTTTCGATGCCACCACGAAGCTGGAGGTGATGACCTTGTTTTCCTGCGAATGACAGTCGCAAATAAAGAACTCTTTCATGACCCTCCGCAAATCGGTGCGAGGCACAATAGCGCGCATCTCAGCCCGGCTTCAGACATGACTCGATCGCTTGCCTCGCTCTAAAACACCCCGAGCTTTTTCTTCTTTTTCAGACTTTTCGAGGCGACTTCTTTGGTTGTCGTTTCGATCGGCTTTGTCTGCTTTGCGCTTGCCCCTGTGTCGATGTAGCCCGCCTTTACATCGATGAAAGCCTGCTCCCGTAGCGTCGTCAGGTAAGCGCGCAGCGCCGGCTGCAGTTTCTGCATATACAACGCGTCCTGAATGCGCGGCTCCGCTTCCTTCAACGTCGGAATACCAGCAGCCTGGTGCTCGACCATCTGCAGAATTACATAGCCCTGCTTGGTGCGGATCACGTCGGTCACCTCTCCGGCCTTGAGCCCGAAAACCTTGTCTTCTAGTTCTTTCGCCAGCGTTCCCCGATTGAAATAGCTCAAATCGCCGCCGTCTTTGGCCGACGGACCATCTGAATTTTTCTTTGCCAAATCCGCGAAAGTAGCCCCCTTGTGAAGCTGCTCGAGCAGACCCTGAGCCTTGGCTTGAGCCGCGGCGAGCGCTGCCTCATTCTCGGCTTCCGTCGGCGGTTCCGGCTTGCCGTCAAGGCCGGCCGGTTTGACCGGTGGCTTGGGAGCAACCAGAATCTCGCTCAACCGCACCGCCTCCGGGCGCTCCATCTCCGCTTTGTGCGCGTTGTAAAACTTCTGCACATCATCTTTGTTCATGGCGAGTTTGGACCCGACCTCCTGTCCAATCACCCGCTGCGTAATGATCTGGTTGCGCAGGTTCTGTTTGAATTCCTCATACGAAGCCCCCTGCGCCTGCGCCGCTTTCTCCAGATCCTCCATCGTCTCCAGATTCATCTGCTTCCGCATCTCGTCCAGTTTCTTGACGAGTTCGGTGTCGCCGGTGATACCGAGCTCTTTTCCCTTTTGCAGGAGCAATTGCTGGTCAATCAGGTCGCGCAACACATCCTTTTGCTTGTCGGCAAATGCACGGTCCGCATCGCTCGGCCCCTGCTGCTGGACTTCCTGCTTCAACTGGTCGCGGCTGCGCACATATTCGGAACGCGTGACGATCTCGTTGTTTACCCGCACAATGATTTCTTCCACCACTGTATCGGCGGGCAGCAATGCCGGAAGCAGCACCGCGAATCCTATCGCCACAAGTGGAATTCTTACCTTTTTCATGGAGGCTCTCTGAAAACCCGGGATAAACCAGGGAGTATTTTCGTATTATTCTACTCTGAGTTACTCTCCAGACCAATTCGGAGCCGCAGAGAATGCAGCTCTGGCCCGAGTCCCAATGAAAGGTCGTTCCGGAATCGCAGGCTAATCGGCCCGCATTAGCGTGAGGGCGGTGACGTCATTGTGCCTGGGAGGGGTGTGCAGAAATGCCTGGACCTCCTCCAGAATGCGCTGAGACAAGGCCTTCGCCGAGGGCGATTCGGACCGCATCACGCCTTTCACTCCCTTCAGTCCGAACTCTGAGTTTTTGCTCTCCGCTTCCACCACGCCGCGGGAGACGACCGCAAACGCACCCTTCAATCCAAGCCCGACAATCCTCGCATCGGTTGGGGCGAGCGAGAACAGGCCCAGGGGCAGGCCAGTAGCCGGTAACTCCACCACGCTGGTTTCGTCCCGCAGCAGTGCGGGCGTGTGGCCGGCGTTCACGTAGCAAAGAGTGCCCAATTCCTCGTTATAGCAACCGGCAAAGGCGGGACAGCTCCGCACTCCTCCAGCTGCGCGCATGATATCGAGATTCAATCTCCTCGACAGTTCGACCATGGCGTCGGACTCGTTGAGCTCCGGTGCGGAAAAAATTTCTTCAGCCGACGTGTGAAAGCACGTCTTCGCCGCCTCCAGGATGCCAGCGCTGGACTCGCGCTTCCCGGCTACATCCAGCATTCCGAAGATAAATCGCGTCGGCCCGACCCTCACGAAATCGTGAAAATCGCCTCCGGCCTGAGGAGCAAAATACGCCACCGACATTGCTGCCCCCTGAAGAGGCGGCAGATCGGTGTGCATGATGTGAGGAATCTCTCCGGCGGGCGGACTAAATAGTTTTGAGAGCAACGCCTTCATGACCGGCGAAGTTAGCACAATCGGCAGGGGCCGGACAATGCGCCAAACGTGCAGGTCTTCCTCGGCTGCCTGTGGGCGGCGAAAGCTCCCATGTTTCAGCTATTTAGATGTGCAAGAAATTGGTACGCAGTGAAGTGGCCTGCCGCAGGCCTACTTTCCGTACCTGTCGGCCAGCCACCGCGCCATGTCGTCGCGCAGTTGGCGGTAATCGCCGTGGATGGTGCCGCGCAAAGCGGCTTCAGTCGAACTGCCCTGTCCGAGCCGCTCCAAAAGATGCTGAATCTCGCCCATGCCGTAGGTGTCGCGAATGTATTCGGCGGCCGCTAACGATTCCGCGTAGGCCACGGTCGCCTCGAGGCCCGAAAAGCCCATGAAACTACCTTCGAGAGTGTTATATGGAATCTCCGCTCCCTCAGCAAACATCCCGGCGAGCGTATGCCCGTTCGAGGCGCTGGACTTGCCTTCCTCCATTTGCGCAATTCCTTCGTTTAGCCAAGTCGGGCAGCGATTGCTCGTGATCTGCGACACGAAGGAGTGCGTGAGCTCGTGCTTCAAAACTCGCGCCAAATCTGGCGTTATATTGTTGACCCCGCTCACCGGAATCCGCAGCTTGCCGTCATTGATGGCGCCGCTCCAGGAAGGCGCCCGCGTCACGTCGAAGAAAGCCTGCTGCGTGTAAAGGGTCACTGGGATGTTGTTGCGCGGCGAGTAACCGAGATCGCGTACCAGATCGTCAAAGTCGGAATCGAGAGTCGCCAACAGATCCCGCCGGAAACCTTCCGCCGTGTCCTTGCCTTCGAAGTGCAGATTAAAGTGGCTGCTCTCCTTTTGCGAAAAGTCCGATTCCGCTTTTGACTCCCTCTCGGCCTTCTCCAGGTATTGCCTCACAGTCGCATCTGGCCGCAGCGCCAGAGATTTCTTCCACCAGCGGATCGCTTCCGCGGTGCGATCGTTGGCGAACTGCACGAATCCGAGCATGGCCAGCGTATCGGGCGAGTCCGGGGCAATCCGCACCGCGCGCTCCGCATAAGGCAGTGCCTGTGCCGCCTGGCCGGTGCGCATCAGGCAAGCCGCGTAATAGACCAGCAATGTCGCGTTGTCGGGCTGAAAGCGCAGGGCCGAGTCGTAGTAGACCTTGGCTTGGGGAAAATTTCCGCGATCCGATTCGTGCTTCCCGGCGAGAAAGTATCCGGTTGCCGCCAGGTCGGAATTGCCGGCGCGTTCCAGATCTGTCAGAGCTTCGGCATCCACTTTGCCGTCGTGGATGATCTTCTGCAAGATGTCGCTTTCGTGGTCAAAGGTCGGCGCAGCGGGCGTGAAGTCCGCAGCCCCTGTAGACGCTCCCGAACTCGAGCGCACAGGCGCCGCACCGCCCGTGTCTATCCGCTCAACCGACGACTTCGGGATGGCGTAGGTGTCTTCCCCCACGTCATACTCGACACGGTCCTTATTCTTGTCTTCGCGGACCTGGTCGGCCCAGATGGTGCGTCCATTCTTAAGGTGAATGACGTCCGCGGGCGCGGATGCCGCAGCCAAAAGCACTAAAATGGAGCACAATGTTCGCACTGGGCTGATTCTAGCAACGGGGGCGGAGGACTTCGTAGGTGACCAAGGTGTTGGTTCGGTCGCGGCGGATTATCGTGGTGGCGTTGTGGTGGCTCGCCGGCCCCATTGTCTTTGCCCAGTCCTCGCAGCCCGCTCCCCACTGCCCGCAGACCTCGGCCGAGCTTTATTCGCGTATCCGCACTGTTGGACTGGACCCAGGGCGCGTTTACCGCGTGCGCGACGCCTCCATTGACCGGCCCAATCTCAACGTGACCCTGGAGGACGGCACTCTCGCATTCACCGAGGACATTTGTGGCCGCGTTACCGGTGCCTTCTTCGTCGGAGACGGAGATATTCTGCTCCAGCCGCCCAACCGCACCGAGCGCGCCTCCCTCATGCTGTTCACCGGCATGGCGATTCTGGAAGAGCAATTCAGTTCGGCCTATCTGCGCTTCAATGACGATACGGCGGAACTTCTTCAGCCCTTCCTTTCGGTGGGCCAATGGACCAGCGATAGGTTCAAGGAATGGGACGATGCCAGCCGCCGCTTGGCGGAATACGACTCTTTGCGACTGTTCGTGGACTTCAGCCATTTCCTTCCAACGTCATCGAGCGCCACGCCGCCAAACTTCTCCTCTCTGCTGCATATGCATCTTGTGGGCAAGAAGTTGGGCGCCTTTGAAGTCTTCTGGGACGCGGAGAACTCCGAGCCGTTGTTTGTTGGGCAACTCCGGACCAAAGACAATTTGGGATTCTTTGATACCTGGACCTCATTCACGCCCGCCGCTGCCGCTGGCTCAGCCTCGGTGTCGTCCCGCAGCGATGTTTCGATCACGGCTTATCGCATTCAGGCGGCCGTGCAACCCCCAATCGAACTGCGGGCACTGACCGACGTCGATCTCAGCGTCCATAAGGGGGGCCAACGCACTCTCTTATTCGAGTTGTCGCGCTACCTTAAGGTGGATTCAGTCGAGTCCGATGGCCACCCGATTGATTTCATCCAGAATCCCGCGCTGGAAGGAACACAACTTGAACGAAGAGGAAACGACCTCATTGCGGTCGTCTTTCCGGCCGAACTCACCAGCAACCAGGTATTGAAACTCCGCTTCCGGTATGCCGGAGACGTGCTGTCTGACGCGGGCAGTGGATTGCTGTATGTCGGCGCCCGCGGCATCTGGTATCCGAACTTTGGGCTGAATGCGGCTTCGTTCGACATGGAGTTCCGATACCCCGCCGCTTGGACCCTGATCGCGACCGGAAAGCTAAGCTCCCAGGCTGGCAGCGCTGCGCCAACAGAAAAGGTGGAAGTGGGTGAGAGAACCTCGCATTGGATTTCCGATCGTCCGATTCCAGTCGCCGGATTCAACCTGGGCAAGTACGTGCGCGCTGAAGCGAAAACTGGCAAAGTCGTGGTGGCAGCTTACGGCACAAAGGGCGTCGAGAAAACTTTCCCTAAGCTCCAGCCCGAGGTGGAACTTCCTCAGCCCTACCCAAGGCTCAATCCGCCAGCTCCCCTCGTAATCACTCCGCCTCCTCCCTCGCCGGCGCGTAATGCCCAGGCTGTGGCCGACAAGGCCGCGAAGGCCATCGCATCCTTCTCGCAATGGTATGGTCCCTATCCCTACAGCACACTCGCCCTCACTCAAATGCCGGGCGATCTCAGCCAGGGATGGCCTGGCATGATCTTTCTCTCCAGCTTTGCCTTCCTCAGCCCGCAAGAACAGGCGGATCTGAAACTTGATTCCGTGACGCGCGAATTGAATAGTCAGGTTCTGGTTCACGAGACCGCACATCAATGGTGGGGCGACCTCGTCTTCTGGAAGTCTTACCGCGACCAGTGGCTCTCCGAAGGCCTCGCCAACTATTCCTCCCTGATGCTGCTCGAACTGGACAATCCCGCGCAATTCCGCCAGGTGATGGATAAATACCGCAACGACCTGCTTAGCAAAAACAAGGATGGCGAATGGCTGCGCGACGCCGGTCCCGTCACTCTCGGACAGCGCCTGATTTCATCGCATTTCCCCAATGGCTACGAAGCCATCAGCTACGAACGCGGCACCTGGCTGTTCCACATGTTGCGCTGTATGCTGCGCGATTCGGAAGCCTCTTCTTCAACGCCTAGAGGCAGGCCCAACCCGGAAGAGCCCTTCTTTCGCGCCCTCCGCAAAGTTCGTGACCGCTATGCCGGAAAGTCCATCGGCGTCCGCGAACTGATCCAGGTTTTCGAAGAGGAACTCCCGCGCCCACTTTGGTACGACAACCGTCACAAACTGGATTGGTTTGTGGATAGCTGGATCGACGGAACTGCCATCCCGCAGCTCCAAACCCGCAACATTCGCATCACCGACAAAGCCGGTGCCGCCACCATTTCCGGTTTCATCGTGCAAAAGGACGCGTCCGAAAATCTCGTTACCGCCGTTCCTGTCTATGGGGAAGCTGCCTCTAACAAAATGATTTTCCTAGGCGAAGTTCTCGCCGATGGACCTGACACTTCCTTTCACCTGACTGCGCCTGCTGGCATTCACAAAGTCGTGCTCGATCCCAACCAGACCATTCTCACCGCGCCCAAATAAACTTCCCGCAGTTCCGATCTTCGTGCCCGAGATGTCCATATTTCTCACATGCAGTTCGGCGACTCGATTGCTTCTCCACATGAGTAATTCCCAATGTGAGAGCGGAGGACGCCATGAAGCCCATTGCCGACGTGAACGACCAATCTCATCGTTGCACCATCCTGCTCGTCGAGGATGAGCCCTTTGTGCGCGAAGCGACATGCAGCATTCTCGAGAACGCCGGTTTTTGCGTTCTCTCTGCCACGGACGCGTTCGAGGCAATGAGGCTCTACGAAGAGTGCAATCGGCCGATCGACCTCATCATGACCGACATGGTTCTGCCCGGGAAGACCGGCCAGGAACTCGGCTGCGACCTTCGCGCGCGCGCTCCGCAGTTGAAGGTCCTCGTAACCTCGGGTTATGGAAATGCAGAGTACGACACCGAAGATGTGGTAAACCGCACGTACTTTTTGGCGAAGCCCTATTCGCGCCGCAGCCTGGTCGAAAAGATCGAGAAGATTTTCAACCCGCAAATGCTGCAGCACTCCGCAACCCAGGCGAGCTAGTCAGAAGCAAGCCGCGAGCTACGAGCCTCGATCGAAGATCAGGAGTTTGCTCGAAGCTCGTGGCTCGTAGCTTGCTACCTTTACCGCAACGTCCCGCTTCGCCGCCATTTATAATTCCTCGTTCCGAGGAGCTTCCATGAAACTCGAAGGACGAGTCGCGCTGGTCACAGGGGCGTCGCAAGGTATCGGCCACGCATGCGCGCTCCATCTGGCGCGGAACGGCGCAAACGTGGCCGTTGCAGCGCGCAATCAACAGAAGCTGGAAGAACTGGTCGCTCGAATCACCGCAGAGGGCGGCAATGCCGCTGCCTTTCCTATGGACGTTGCGGAAGAGGATCAAGTCAAGTCCGCTATCAAATCCGTGCTGGCGCATTTTGGCAAGATCGACATCCTCGTCAACAATGCGGGCATCACGCGCGATCAGCTCGTCATGCGCATGAAGCGCGGCGACTGGGACGCGGTCCTGAACACCAATCTGACATCCGCCTACATGTGTATCCAGCAAGTCATTCCGTCGATGCTCAAGCAGCGCTGGGGACGCATCATCAACGTGACCAGCGTCTTCGGCCAGATGGGGCAAGCTGGCCAAGCCAACTACGCGGCTTCGAAAGCCGGATTGATTGGCTTGACCATGGCGATCGCGCGCGAGGTCGCCTCGCGCAATATCACGTCCAATGCGATTGCGCCGGGTTTCATCGAGACCAGCATGACCGCGGCGCTGAGCGAGGAATTCAAGCAAAATGCCGTCAAACAGATCCCGCTCGGTCGAGTTGGGACTCCCGACGATGTCGCGAACGCCGTCGCTTTCCTGGCCTCGGAAGACGCTTCCTACATTACCGGACACGTGCTCAACGTGAACGGAGGGATGTTGATGGGATAGGAATTTTGACTCCTCTAGTCAATGGGAGTTTTCATTCCTTGAGGCTAGTTCTAAATTGATCGCCCATGCAGCGGCCTGCTGGAATCATAGACTTAGCGCCTTTCCGCCAGCTCTTTGAGGACTAAGGGACTTACTTGTAAACTATTTTGCAATCAATGAGTTAGTTCTTGTTCGACGATTAGATCTGGGAGGGAACGCTGGCGCGGCGACGACGGTGAAGGGCGAAGAATCCCGCGCTCTACGCGACGGTGTAATCCCACTCATCGCAAAGTACGCGATGAGTAGGGCACCCAGTTCTGGATTTTCAGCGTTGCTTATTTCTTCATTTCTTCACAATCCCCGTACCGCTCAATGGAACTTCGAGCGTCGGGCCTAGAGCATTGCTCGGGACATTCAGCGTGGCCGTGTCCAGACCTGGTTCATGGGGCGCGAAGGTGATTCCGATGACGCACTTTCCCCCGGCTTTCAGCGTTCGCGGTTGGCAGAATTCGGTGATGCTGAAAGCGGCCGGATCCCCGCTGATGGGCGTAATGGAAGCGGTGCCAATCGTCACCTTCGTAGGGCCTGGGTTTTTCACATACACGATCTTCGGGTAGGTCGCATGTGTACCTATAGTGGGGAAATGGAGGCTAGCCGGGGAAGCGATCAACTGCGAGTTGGGAGTGTTCCACACATATGCCGCCCCTTGATAGCCGTTTCCATTGACAGCGTGGTCAAGCGCCCCCAACAGCGCTGTGGTGCCGTCGCTCGACAGCGCCACGGAATTGGCGAAATAGTCATTGGCCGTTCCATCCGCCGCCGTCAACTGCTCCAGCAGCATCCAGGTGCCGCCGGAGAGAGTGAACGCATATGCCGCCCCTTGATAGCTCATCCCATTGACAGTTGCGAGGGGCGCCCCCACCAGCGCGATGGTGCCAGAACTCGCGAGCGCCACGGAGTTGCCGAACCCTTCATCGGCTGCCCCCGCCGTCAGTTCCTGCTGTTGAGTCCAGCTGCTTCCGGAGAGCGTGAACGTATAAGCCAGCCCTTGATAGATGTTCCCATTGACGGCCGCAAGCGGCGCCCCTACCAGTGCCGTAGTGCCAGCGTTCGCGAGTGCCACGGAAGCGCCGAAAAGGTCGTCGGCTCCCCCGTCGGAAGCCGTCAATTCCTGCTGTTGCGTCCAGTTGCTGCCCGAGAGCGTAAACACATAGGCCGCGCCTTGATAGGTGTTTCCATTGACAGCATGGTCAGGCGCTCCTATCAGCGCCGTCGCATCGCCCCCCAGCGCCACCGAATCACCGAAAGAGTCACCCGTCGCTATATCCAACGCGGTCAGTTCCTGCTGTTGGATCCAGTTTCCGCTGGAGAGCATGAAGACATACGCCGCGCCTTGATTGTTATGCGCAGGTGCCCCGGCCAGCGCCGTTGTTCCATCGCTCGATAGCGCCACCGAAGAGCCGAAAGCGTCGGCGGGCGCTCCGTCCGTCGCGGTTAGTTCTTGCTGCGTCCAGTTTCCGCTCGATAAGGTGAACACATACGCCGCCCCTTGATTGTTGCCTAGGACCGTATGCCCAAGCGCCCCGATCAACGCCGTCGTCCCATCGTTCGACAGCGCCACGGAAGAGCCGAAATAGTCACCGAATGCCCCATCCAATGCCGTCAGGTCCGGCTGCTGGGTCCAGTTGCCGGACGAAAGCGTGAACGCATACGCCGCCCCTTGGTTGTTATTCCCGTTGACAGTATGGTAAGGCGCTCCGACCAGGGCCGTGGTCCCGTTGCCCGACACCGCCACGGAATAACCGAAATGGTCATAGGGCGCCCCGTCCGACGCAGTCAGCTCGGCCTGCTGTACGAGCGGATCCAGTACCAGCGGATACTGTGCCCCGGCATCGTCGACTTGCAGCAGTAACTCACTGCCTCGCAGAGCGAACTGCCCCTGCAACTCGCGTCCCGTGGCGTCATAAGCCATGAGGCCGGCGACGCGCAAAGCAGCTTTTCCATCGCGCTCCTTCAGGGTCAGGGTTGAGCCGCCCGCGTCCATTGCGGCGGTCAAGTTTCCCGAAAGCGCGAGCGCAACCGTCAGCGGCCGGCCATTGGCTTTCCCCGGCGCCTTCGCCAGCGTGAACCCTTGTTCCAGTCCCAGCGGCCCGTTGATGTACCACTCCGTCAGCGCTCCTCGTGGGTATTCCACGCGATTTTTGCTGGCTTGTGGAGCCGCCTGGCGGACGCCGACAACCGCGTCTCCGTATCCATACCCGCGCAACGCGAGTGCCCACCGCGCCGTGTTGCTGCGGATCTCGACTCCGTGCCGAGTGAAGTTCGCGGCCAGAGCGTGCTGGGGATTTTCCGCATGGAAGCTGCCTGCGGCGCCGTGCAGCCAGTAGCGGGAATCGTCCCTGCCCAGCGCCGCGGAAATGGAACCTTGCGCCGCCGCGGGGAGGCTGGACAAACCGCGGTGGGCTGCCTCGCCATCGGGACGTGCCTTCGCCTGCGGCGAACTCAGTTGACCGCTGGACGCGGTTGCCTGGGCGCCAGCGAGAGAAGCATTCTGAGCACGGCCCAGCACAGGGGCGCCCAGCAGCAAGAGTGCGAACACGGCCGCGAATACGGAAGTCAACCGCTGTCCCGATGTCTTCGAAGTGGCACTGGAAGAAGCACAGGAAGAAGACGACAGGCTGGCGAAAGTTGCAAGGGTCAGAAGGCGCGCGGACAAA
>Ga0074044_10002249_pt1 | contig 16916 bp, 9 predicted proteins | sample BogForMeECP23OM1_FD_94443 | JGI IMG/M metagenome (GOLD analysis project Ga0074044, IMG submission 94443) | Bog forest soil microbial communities from Calvert Island, British Columbia, Canada - Bog Forest MetaG ECP23OM1 | ecosystem: Environmental > Terrestrial > Soil > Wetlands ...
CCATGGCCGCCGTGACGTCAATCTCCAAGTACTTCCCTTTGCTGGCCGTGGTGAGCGGAACACTGGCGGCAATCGTGGTTCCGAGAGAAGGCTGCAGGCTGTACTTGATCGTCTGCTCGGCCCAGGCGCCGGTCACATACTCGAGGTTGAAGCTGCCGGCAGTGGTCACCGAGTTCACATACAGCTTCAGCGTCGCCTTAGCGATGGAGGATCCGGTATAGCCGGTGGGCACCGCCGTCAAGTCAAAGCGGATGAAGGCGGTGTCGGCGGCGCTGCTGACATCGAGAGTGATGGTGGTGCCATAGTTCGTGGTGGGAGCAGCCGAGTTGACATATGCGTCGTCGCTGGGCGTGAGTTGAGCGTGGGCCAGCGCGCCGACCATCAGTACGAGCGCGAAAGCGACTTCCAAGCTGCGCTTTTTCGTCGGAGGAAACGCCACACGCAGTTTAGTTCTTGTTTTCATTGTTGTTTCCCCTTTCGGAGGTTGCCGTGATGGAACCTAGGCTGAATCTGCGAACAAATAGCACATCAATCGCTTTGACCTGGTTTTATCCAGCGGTGCTCTTGTATTTCTTACGGGCACGGGTTCGTTTGGATCGTATCTACGTTGTAGAGCGTATTTCCCGTCGGCGACTGCAATGCCTCTTCAAAGCCGGTCTGCAAGTCATTGAATACATTCTTGGTGATGGTGCCAGCAGCGCAGACTGGTGCAAATCCGGTACCTGCATTCATTACTACATTGTTTTGAATGAGCGGACCTGGGACTCCGCCACTTGGTCCAAAGCCCAGGAGTGTGTTCGATATTTTGTTCGACTCTGCCGTTGCACCACCTCCAAGCACGATGCCGTCTCCAGTGTCCGCAGCAACGTTGCCTGAAATAGTGATTGCACCTGGCGTCAGTGCCACGCTGATTCCCTCACTGCCGCCCGTCGTGAAGTTGCCAGTTACTGCACCGTTGATGCCTTGGGTGGCGATCCCGAAACTGGCGTTGTACAAAAAATTGCCCTGAATAGTGGCGGAAAGCGTGGGCGGAGTTTGATCGCTGACGGCGTTGATGCCCGCCGCGTCTATGTTGTGGAAACTGCTGTTCTCAACCGTAATTGTCTGAGCAGGGTCAGCGCCGTTTTCGAGCCAGACGCCATATCCACAGCCAGAACTCTGTTGATTCCGCACCGTTGACTCGTTCACGGTGCCTGTGGTGCCGGAAGCATAGAACACTCCGACCACACCTTGTGTCATGGAGCATCCCGCATTGCCGCCGGCTCCATCAATCGTGATCCCGGTGATGTTGACGGCGCCGGGGGGATTGACGTTTTGCACGAGAACCTGGGCGTAGAGCGATTCCCCGGTGATGCTGGTTACGTTCGACGTCAGGACGCCATTGGGATTAATGACAATTATGGCTCGCCCCGAATTGTTGAAGGTGATGCCCTGCAAGGTCAGCGGCTGGGTAATCGTCACCTGCTCGGGATACACTCCCGGACAGACCTCAATTTTTGAACCCGCGGGCACTCCGATCACCGCCAACGAGATGGTGGTGAAGTTGACATAGCTTTTGCCTGTCTTGCAACCTCCAACCTCGTAAGTCACTGCTTGCAGCGGAGAGCTTACCGCCAGCGTTACTGCTGCCAAGAAAAACCACCCTAGAGATCGCGACAAAAATTTGTTCCTCCTGTTTGCGATGGTCCGGTTAGCGACCACTACCTGTTCTCGCCGGTGCTTACTGGTGTGCGCCGTACCCAAGAGCTTCACCTCTAAGGGCATTGCGGCGACATTTGGACGACGTCGTCATTATCGACTTGGTTCTTTTGGATCTGGACAAGTGGCAAGCCAAAAAAGGCCAAGGACGAATCGTTAACAACATTCCCACTTATCGTGCCTTCTGACGCGCATTGAGGGTTGCTGGCGTTGAAGACGTAACCTTGACTTGTATTCATGACCGTATTCGATTCGACGACGGCGACGAAGACAACGAGTCCGGCGTAGACATTCGATAACTTGTTTGATTTTGCGGTATCGCCAAATTGCTGAGAGGTGATCGCATACCCATAAAGGTCGGCTACCGTATTGCCTGACGCGGTGATCACATTCCCTTCATCATCGTTGGCATCCGGGTAGGAGATTACGCCGAACAAGTTCGCGGTGCTAGGTGTATTGCCAGAACCCGACGTAATAAAGTTGTCCGTGATCGCACTGGTCGCGCCGATGTTCTGAATTCCTTGGGCCCGATCGTGCTGGACTGTAACATCCACGAAATTGCTGGCAAAATTTCCTTTTATGGTGGCCGTAAGCGTCGATGGAAATTGCTCGCTGATCGCCTGAATGCCGGTGGAGTCGAAGTCATGTACACTGCTGTTCTCGACTGTGATGGTTTGGTTGGGGCCGGCTCCGTTCTCAGCCCAGATCCCATTCCCAGACGCAAGAAAACATCCAGGAGTCAGTTGATGGCGCGTGGCCACCTCGTTCACGGTGCCTGAGGTCCCCGAGGCGTAGAAAATTCCCGCTAGAGTTGGGCAGCCGGCCCCACCGCCGGTGCCGTCCACGGTGATGCCGATGATGTTGACCGGACCGAGCGGGATGACGTTTTGCACCAGCACTTGCGCATACACCGGGCCCGCTTCGATGCTGGTTACGTTGGGAGCGAGCGGCGCACCAGTGGGGTTGTTGATGGTAATCACGGACCGGCTTGAGTTGTTGAAAGTGATGCCTTTCAAAGTCAATGGCTGGCTGATCGTCACCTGCTCCGGATACACTCCCGGACAGACTTGAATCGTCGAACCCGCGGGCACGCCACTCACCGCCGCGGAGATGGTGGTGAAGTTCACATAGCTTTTGCCCGTCTTACAGCCTCCAACCTCGTAATTCAGCGCATGCAGCGAAGCGCTGCCAGCGAGCGTGACCATTGCCAAGAAAAACCACGCTCGATCACGCGACATAGACTTGTTCCTCCTGTTTAACCAAGCATCAGCGTTATAGCGCTCGCCAAGGGGCGACACGGTTCTTGGGACACTCGTCTCCGAACTTACTTCTCCGAACGTGATTCACCGAACATGGTTCACGGACACGAGCCCGTCTTGACGGTATCGACGTTGTAGATCGAATTCACGTCCAGGCCGCTGTTCGCAGTAGGAACGTAGGCATAGCCATTTGCTGAATCGTTAAGCGTGTTCGACTTTACGGTGACATTCGGGATGCAATTCATCATGATCGCGTAAGTCGTATTCTTGATCGTGTTCCCCGTGACCGTTGGACCAGGACTTAGCCCACTGCCGCCAAACGTCAAAGCCTCGTAGACGTTGGATATTTTGTTGCCGGTCACGGTGACGCCATCATCAATTCCAATGCCGAGGCCAATGGATATATCCGCCACATCGTTTCCTGAAATCGTGACCGGGCTGCCGTTGCTGCCGTTGCCGCTGATGATCCCTTGCAGACCGCCGGTAACCACATTGGCGCTGATCGTACCCGTGATGCCGACCACCTCTATGTCCGTCGTCTGGTTGTAGACCTTGCCGTTGACAAAATTTCCCTTGATGGTGGCGGCCAGCGTTGAAGGGATCTGATTGCTGGTGGCAAAAATGCCCTCCCACGTCATGTCGTGAACGCTGTTGTTCTCGACCGTGATCGATTGAACTGGGCCAGGTCCATTTTCGATCCAGATGCCGTATCCGCAGGAGGGTAGATCCTGATTTCGCGTCGTCATCTCATTGATCGTGCCCGAGGTACCGGAGGCGTAGAAAATGCCGGCCAGAAACGCACTTACAGAACAGTTTTGCACTTCGGCCCGCGATCCATCTACCGTGATGCCAGTGAGCGCGACGTTGCCGGGCGGGGTGACGTTCTGCACGAGCACCTGCGCCGCAACGTGGGCGCCGGTGATGCTGGTTACATTTATGGCAAGCCCATTTGGAGGCGCCGCAATTACCGGTCGATCCTGATTGCTGCTGCTTTGCCCTTTCAACGTCAGTGGCTGCGAGATGGTTACCTGTTCGTAGTAGGCTCCCGGACAGACCAGAATGGTCGATCCGGCGGGCACGGAACTCACCGCGGTCTGGATGGTTGAGAACTTGGTCAGACTCGCAATACAACTTCCTACCTCGAAATTCGTGGCGTGTGCTGGCCTTGACGCCGCAATGACCACCGCTGCCAGTAGTAATAAAATCCGAGCTTCCGACATGACGTTTCCTGCTGGTAGTTAACGCGGGAAGATTTCCAATCGCATAGGAAGTGTGCCCCCGGCCCGGCTCCAGAGCTTCCCCGACTCTGGTCCGGGCCCGGAACGCGCACACTGTGACTGGCAGGTTGCAGAGATTCGGGGCTGGCGTCAAAGGAACTGGATGTGACTTATTCCTGACCCGCCAACTGCCTGTTTTTTTAAAGGCTTACGCGATCGGCTGACTATCCCGGAAAGCCATGCTATGATTTCGCCTCTTTAAGTGTTGCCCGCCGCCATGGAACGCCTTGCTGCTTCGGTGCGCATCTTTCGCTTTGGACGGTTCGAGACCGACGCCAGTCGCGGTACGCTGAGCCGGGGCGGCTTGCGCGTCCGACTTCAGGAGCAACCGTTTCGGGTGCTGATTTGGTTGTTGGAGCGTCCCGGCGAAATCGTTACCCGCGAGGAATTGCGTCAACAGTTGTGGCCGGAAGGGACCTACGTCGATTTCGACGGCAGCCTGAATGTCATTCTGAAAAAGCTCCGTGCCGCACTCGACGACGATTCAGATAATCCCCGCTTCATCGAAACCGTTCCGCGGCGAGGCTACCGTTTTATTGCTCCGGTAACGGTTGAAAGCGTGGCCGTTGAGCTGCCAGCTTCCACCGACGATGACGTAATAATAGGAGGTTCGCCAGAGCTCAGCATCGATAAAAAGGCCCCGGCCCGAGACATGCCCAAGGGGCCACCGTCGAAACACCTTATTTATATTTGTGGAGCGGCCGTGCTTCTCGTCCTCGCCGGGGTCGGGTGGTACTTACGTGGTGATTTCTCCCGGGTGCAAACTGCCCCAACGAAACCTGTGGCCACAAATGTCCCTATTCCGCGCAAGTCCGTAGCGGTCCTCGGTTTTCACAACCTGTCGGGGAAGGCCGATGATGGGTGGCTCTCAACGGCACTGGCGGAGATGCTAAGCACCGAGTTGGCCGCCGGCGAAAAGCTGCGGCTGGTCTCGGGAGAGGATGTGGCTAACCTGCGCCTGTCGTCTCCCTGGCCGCCAACCGATACGCTGGATCAGAAGACTACCGCGCGCATTGGCGGTGCGCTGAACGGCGATATGCTGGTTCTGGGTTCGTACACAACGGTCGGCCGCCCCGATCGCGAACAACTACGGCTGGATGTGCGTCTGCAAGTTGCCAAGACTGGAGAAATCCTGACAGAGATGGCAGAAATCGGCAGCAGACAGGACCTGTTTCAGGTAGTTTCCCGGGTTAGCGGCAAGCTCCGGGACCGTCTCGGCATCTCTCGTCCAGAAGGCGCGGAAGAGACGAGTGCGCTCGCATCTTTGCCTTCCAATCCGGAAGCCGCCCGGTTTTACTCGCTCGGCCTGGCCAAATTGCGTGAGTACGATTATGTCTCGGCCCGAGGTCTCTTCGAGGAAGCCATCAAAGCCGATCCCAAGTTCCCGCTGGCCCATTCCATGTTGTCACGCACCGATATCTTTCTTGGGCACGATGATCAGGCCAAAGCTGAAGCAAAACGTGGTCTCGATCTGGCTGGCGGGCTGTCTCGCGTGCAGCAGATGGAAATCGAAGCCAGTTTTGATCACGCCAACGCGGATCGGGCCAAAGCGGCAGATATTTATCGGGTCCTATTCAATCTATTTCCCGACAGCTTGGACTATGGCCTGCAGTTAGCCAAGCTTGAACTCGAGTCGTATCATCCTGACGAGTCCATGGAAACCATTCGCCAGCTTCGCCGCCTACCTGCTCCCGCCGGAGATGATCCCCGTCTAGACCTGCGCGAAGCGGGCATCGTCATTCGCGACGATGTGCAGGCGGCTGACCGGCTGTACCACAGTGCAGCCGCAAAGGCCTCGCTGCAGGGAAAAAGATTGATCTATGGCAAGGCGGAAGAGAACCTATGCTACACGAACCCCCAACATTCGCAAAACCCGCCCGAATGCCATGAAGCTTACGAAATCTTCCTCGCGGCTGGCAATCGCGCGGAAGCGGGTTCCTGCTTGCAGCTCATGGCGGAAGCAAATCGGCAAACCGGCCACTTCCAGGAAGCGATTCCGCTTTATGAGAGGGCACTGCAAATGTTCAAGGAAGCGGGCAACCGAGAAATGATCGGCGTTACCCTGAACAATCTCGCTCTTGTGCTGGAAAGTGAAGGCCAGTGGAGCCGAGCTGAGCAGTCGTTTCGTAACGCCAAACAGAATTTTAATGCCGTCAATGACAAGGCAAATACAGCCGAGGCGATCGACAATATTGCGGACATCCTGGTGATGCGCGGTCATTTGCACGAGGCCGCGGACATCTACCGCGAGTCTTGGGAGCTTGCGGATTCCAGCGCACGGGCTCGTCACGAATATGCTCACATTCAGGACGGCACTCTTTTGCTGATGCAAGGAGAACCCAAAAAAGCGCGATTGGAAATTGAAGCGCAGATCAAGTCGCTGCGCGCGTACGGAGGAAATCCGGGGGCTCTCGCAGGTGCTCTGACAGCGCTCGGGGATATCGAAAAAGCCGAAGCGAACCTGGACGGCTCGCGCAAGAGCTACCAGGAGGCGCTAGAACTCCTCAAGAATGCCAACGCTTCGGTTGCCAGCACGCAGGTTTCGCTGGCCCAATTATCAGTCGCCGAAGGCCACGCTGGTGCGGCCGAGCCACTGGTCCGCCAAGCCATTGCGGAGTTTGAGAAAGAGCAAAGTGCAGGCGACGAAATCGGCGGTTACACATCCCTAAGCCGCGCCCTGCTTGCGCAAGGGAAGGTGAAAGAAGCACGCGATGCGATTACTCATGCTTACAAGCTCGCCAGCCTGAACGAATTTCCCGTGCTTGGCCTTCCGTTACAAATTCTCCAGGTGCGAGTGACCACCGCTGGCGCAAAGCCGGGAATCGCTGGAAACAGCGATCTGGTCGCCGCCGGTCGTGAGATCCGCGCGGTCATACAACAATCGCACCGCCTTGGCCTGTATACCACCGAGTGCGAAGCTCGCCTTGCGCTGGGTGAATTGGAGATGAGACTCAATCCTGCGTCGGGACAAGTTCAGTTCGCGACTCTAGCCATTGAAACCCGCAGTCGCGGCCTGGAACTCCTGGCCCGCCAGGCCGAGCAGGCGATCAGCACGGCTGACAGCGTTGTCGCTGCCGACAAGCCGGTGCAGTAATTTCCTGATTGAATGCGAAGCGCGACGGGCCCTGGCTGTGGAGCTCAAGGTTGATCCGGTTCTGGGTCGTTTTACAACTGGAAACGCAAGAGAAGGAAACTCACGAGCTTGACCTTGAACTCCTTCTTTCTTTTCTGTGGTCATCCAGCTACTTCAGCCGTAAACATGTAAACAGCTGAAATCAACTCACCAGGAGAAACGTCGGTCAACCTTTGGCTTTCTCTTCTGTTCGTTCCGTAGTTCGAGTTTCCAGCGAGGTCTCTTGGAATTAGCAAATAAGATCTCCGGCCTGAGGGCTGCGACTCGTCGTGCAATGCTCTCCAAGGTTTGAAGCTCCTCGACAGTAAAGTCCGGACCTGCCGCACGAGGACTGGCTCCTTTTCGCGAAACCTGAACCACCCCCAAAACCTCATCTTGCTTTCCCATGATGGGCGCCGACATGAGTTTCTGGATTCTTGGGTGATCGTCGTCTTTTCGCTCCGGATCTGTTAACTTGATCAGCTCGAAAACGTTACGGTGGGGCACGTTTGCAAAATTGTTATACAGCTCAGCCGTTTTGGTTAGCGCTGTTTTCGCCGCAACGGCGGAACCGGAGATAGGAATGCAGCCGGCTGACTGTAGCTCAACGGGGTAAGTAAACCTTAGCAGCTCTCGTTCCAATCGCAGTACTCCAACCTCAGTGCACCTTACGCCAAACAGCTTGGCGAGTTCGGTACAGATCCCGTCGAGGGTGCAGTTTGCTCCGACTAGGGCCGCTTCGATAGCCTTCAGGTTTGTCATGTTGCCGGGCAGACTTCCCCTAGTCTGATGCTGCTTGATTAACAGCATGCACGCAAGGCTCGAAGGTAACCGCTCAAATCGAACTTTAATCCTTCAGCGCTCGCCAGACGAAACCCTTGCCCCGTTGTTGCCGCCCCGTCGTGTCAACGCAAGTCGCGCTGGACTTTTCCATAGTGTCGGGGTAGGGTCATTGCGCTGTGAGAAAGGTCCCCGAAGTCGAAGAGGCCAAGACGTTGATGATCGAAGCGGTGGACTGGTCGGTTTTCAGGTGGCTGTTTGAAAAGCGCAGAGTACGAGAGACCGCAGATCAAGCCAATGCTGCCTTGGACAAATTGAGCCGAGCGGTTAAGGCGCGCTGGAGCAGTGAAATGAAAGCCGCCTACAATGACTTGGCCGCGAAAGCAGGCGGCGCTGGAGCGCGCCGGCAGGGCGAACCGTCATCGCAGGCCATCGATCCTCAAGTTAGACTCTTCGCTAAGAAGGTGAAGGAAGCGGATGACGCCGCCTGCCGGGCCAGAATAGCTGCGGAAGACACCTTCGACCAAGCGGAGAGAGAAATGAATCCCGCCCTGTTGCGAGAAGGATGTCAGAAAGCCATCCAGGCGTGGGAGTTGCAAGAAAGGGCAATGCGCAGAGCCGAAGCAGCTCAAGATTCCAACAAAGCAACAATTTAAAGCTTGGCGTCACTGACTGAGGGTACTGCGATTTCCCACATCGCCGGCTGAAATGTCCGACGCCCCCAGCATTGGTTAGGCTTCACGAATACTCAGGCGGTGCAGTGATAGGAGCGTGATAGTGCTACGCTCAAAACAGGTCAAGTGGGATCAGAACGGGTCAGAACAGCTTCCTGGAGAGTCCTTTTAGAATCATGCAGAGTAGAGAATTTTCACAACGGTTCAGAACACACTGCGTGGTCTTGCACCGTTTGTCCTGACGGTTCAGCCATGGTGCCGCTGTTATGGATCCTGCACGAATGTCCCAACGGGGCATGTCTAACCAAAAGAGAACCTTAACTGGGCTGGCATCTTTTAGCCAAAAAAAACGTCCCACGCTTCGGGAACCCGAAGCGTGGGACGGAAAAACTCGCGCGACGACGGCGCGCAAGGTGCAGCGTCTATGGATTGACTACCTGCGACAGCACCGGCGACGTACTGGTGTCGAAGTCGGCATTGCCCACATACTCTGCGGTAATACTGTGCGTTCCGTCAGCTAGCGTCGAAGTAGAGAGCGTCGCAACTCCACCTGAGAGTGCGTGCGAACCCAGTGTCTTCGTTCCATCCAGGAACTTCACACTACCAGTGGGCGTCGTCGTGCCAGAGGACTTCACGGTCGCGGTGAACGTGACCGTCGCACCCGAAGTAGACGGATTCAGCGACGATTTCACCGTGGTTGAAGTGGTCGACTTGTCCACGACCTGGGATAACGCCGCCGAGGTGCTGGCGCCGTAGTTCGAATCGCCGTTATAGACGGCGGTGATCGAATGCGTCCCCAAGGTGAGCGCTGAGGTAGCCAACGTTGCCTTGCCGCCGCTGAGCGTACCAGTACCCAGAGTGGCGGATCCATTCTTGAACGTCACGGTGCCGGTCGGGGTGGGCGACGCGGTGTGACCGACGGTAGCGGTGAAGGTGACGGTGTGGCCGTACTCCGACGGGTTCGCGGAGGAAGCCACCGTTGTGGTCGAGTCGTTTTTCACGACGTGGGACAGCGCAGACGAATTGCTTGCCAGGAAGTAGGTAGATCCCAGGAAGTCGCCCGTAATCGAGTGTGTGCCAGCCGCGAGCGTCGAAGTGGCGAAGGTTGCCACCCCGCCGCTGAGTGCAACCGTGCCCAGGACGGTCGCGCCATTCTTAAAGGTCACGTTCCCGGTCGGTGTACCCGTAGCGGTGGACTTCACGGTAGCCGTAAAGGTTACCGATTGTCCAAAGTCTGTCGGATTCGCCGACGCGTGGAGAGAGGTGGAGGTGGTCGACGTGATCGCGAAGCTGAGGGTCTGTGTGCTTCCCGCATTGCCAGCGTTGTCCGTGCTGTAAAACGCGACCGTGTCTGGGCCGTCCACTTTGACGGCAAAAGGTCCGGTGTATGTCGTAAGTGTTCCACCGTTGACCTGGTAGACAGTCGACTTGACGCCGCTGCCGGTTTGGGGGCTTGAGGTGTATCCCGGATCGGACGCGGTGAGAGTGACCGTTGCTGTGTTTTTGTAACTCGAACCGCTGAGCGTGCCGGTCACTTTCCCCGTAGTGACGGGAGCAACCGTGTCATAGCCGATCGGGCCGTACGAATTAACGCCGCTCGAGAAGCCCATGTTGTTCCAGCCCTCGACGTACACTGTGTGCCACCCCTGGCTGACGGGACCGCCCGTACAGAGCGCGCCCGAAAGGTCGGTGCAACCAAATCCACTGTTGACGTGCTGAGGGCCACTGTAGAAGGAGTTGCCCTGGCCCGGAGTCGCCTCGCTATAAGGATCAGTGGGAATGGAGTCCCAGCCCTGCGTATATCCCGCAATCCCGGTTCCCGGACCACCGCCCGAAACCAAGTCATTCACGTCCCAATCGACGAGTTGGTCGCTGTTGTACCACAATCCGGTCGTCGGTCCGCCAAAGGTGATGGAGGGCGAGCCAACTTGCGGCACATCGTAATAGGTGAGTGCCCACGCCAGTTGCAGCATGTTGCTGTAGCCCCAGCCTGTCACCGGATCCCAACCGGTTAGCGTGCAGTAATACCCTGTGCCGTAAAATGCAGTCACGTCGTTGTTGTTGCAGCCCGTCGTAATGTCGTAGAACGGGTCGCGTGCACCATTCCCGTAAATACCTTCGGCGTACAAGCTATAGTCAATGTTGCCCCCGGGACCGCACGGCGAGGAGCCGGAGCCGCAGACGTCGCCTAAGGCGTCGAGATAAGCGTTTTCGTTCGCCATGAAACCGGCCATCGACGGCGCCACGATACTTGTACCTCCGTTCCCCTGCAAAAATCCCTCGAAGTACATGTTTTGCGGGGCGTAATACCAGTCGGCGTTGAGAGATATGTCGGGAACGCCTCGGCTGGGAATACCTGCTCCTAGGCCGTCCTGATAGGCTGGCTCTGGCCAATAGTCGCTGTAGCCGCCCGTGCTGCCGCCATCATTTACAAGAGGGTTGCCAAGTGCGCATCCATCTGGCCCGCCGGACCACGCTGTCTGCGAGACGAAGACCGGGCCGGAGCTAAGGATGATCGTGTCGCCGCCGGCGCCTACAACGTTAGGATCGGAGGCTGGATACATTACTCCGATAGAATCGGTACAACTGGGTGTGGCTCCGTGATCGCCAGAGGCCGCGAACATCGTCCAGCCCATGCCGGCCATCTTGCTGAAAATGGCATCGTCCGTGGACATCCAGGAATTTGGCCAGCAAGCAGTCTCCTGGCAGCCCCAACTGGTGGTGAACACGCGGGTGGAGGCGTCGGACAGGATTTTGTTATAGACGTCAGTGAAGGTGTTGATATTGGCGTTGACGCCGTCGTACATGTAGATCTCACCGGTATCGACATAGCTGCCGAAACTGTTGGAGTAGGCGGTGGCCCAGTCAAAATCCATCGTCCCCTCTCCGTCGCAGCACGATGGCGTCCCATCAACATAGGTGAAACCCGCCCAATGCTCGGCTAGATACGGGTACTGAGTGTGGAACCCGGTGAAGTCGCTACCCTGTTGGGTGCCAGCTGTGGCGATAGCGATGGATGACTCGGGCGGCGTGCCACCGGAAGTCCCGAGCGGGTTGCAGCAGTGGCCCTGGTTGTAGAGCGCGTTGGTGTCGTACGCTTCCGAGCTGTACATGTCTGTAGGATCGTAAGCGCCGCCCGTGATGTTAGAAATGGGCCCTTTGGCCGCAGATTTCTTAATCGCTGCTTTCAGCAGGGTGCGACTACCGTTGGCGTGGCCCTCAGCGATCCCCTGACTGAAGACCGCTCCTTCCGCATAGTCGGCGAAAACCGGTTCCTTCATGTTCTTGTTCATGGGATGCAACACTTGCAAATTGTTCATGCCCATTACGGATTGCATAGTGTTGCTCAAACTGGCCGGAATCATTGGATCCCGGTCGTTGGAAAAGTACGTCTTCCCACCGAGCTGGTAGCTGTTCATCGTAACGCCGAACGCCTTTTCTATCGTGGCGGAAGGAGCCTCCAGATCCACGATCAGGCGGTTGGAGTAGCGTTGGGTCACTGTGAAGCCGTTCGCTTTCGCCCAATCTACAACTGCCTGCTCATCCTCGACGGATGGCGCAAAGCGCGCGTCCCATTCGTCTGACGTCAGGTAATGGTGGAACTCCGGCGAGCCCTTTTTCTGCAACTCGTCCAGAAACTGCTTTTCCTCCGCCAGGTGTGGCACCTGTATGCCGATTACCAGCCGCAGCATTTGATTGGGATTGTAATGGCCAACCAGGGCAGCCGAGCCCCCCGCAACTTCCTTTGGCGTGTGTCCAGACAGCGTGACGCTATCGGAGGTTTGGGCCAAGGCTGGCCACGAGACGAGTACGGACAACGCGACGATCAGAAGGCATGCCCGTGTCCAGGCACTGGTCGCGGAATTGGGCGAATGGCAATAGCGCATATTCTTCTCCTTGTAATTCCCACTTCGAGTGGGGCGGTTGTGGCGGATGGATTCGTGAGTAACCATAGGCATCACTGCCGGTATAGTGCGGTTAGCGCCGGTTCCGTTTCAGAGCTGGGGTTCGTTTTCGAACGAGGCACACCACTCCATACAGCAGTCTCTGTGGAATTTTCAGCGGCTTTCAAATCTCAGTACCCCGCAACCACTACAGGCGAGTGGCTCCCCTTCAACCGAAGCTTGGCGACCGCCCAAGAGTTTGCTCTTGGCTGTCTGGTTCAAAATTTGTGAAATTTAACGACCCGAGCTCAGTTCGGCTCCACTGGGGAAGCGTAGTGGCCTACGCTGACAATCGACAGCTTAGCGCATTCCCAAACTAAGTCAAGTTAATAATCGGGTTCGCCGAAAGAAATTTGTGAAGAGATAAAAATCTTGCACTCTTGAAGCAAAACATCGGCATCGAGGAAAAGAAATTAGACGAGAGATGCAAAATACCGGCTCGCCCGTGCCCCTTTCCGGTGGCCCGACACCGACAGCTACCTCGAAATCTCTCCCGCAAACTGAATTAGTCTGAAGAAGCCTGCTTGAATCCAACTCCGCCATCGCGCGTACCGCCCACGACGCCAACTAGCGTCCTATGCGGCGCATGACGTTTACGCTGGCTCCTCGGTCCTGTTACCATCGGAGGTTGTTCCAAGCTGCTGCTTTATTTCTTGAGCGCGTAAGTTTTCTTTTCGGAGGCATCATGGCCGTAAAAATTGGCATTAATGGATTTGGACGTATCGGACGCAACGTTTTGCGCACCGCACTGGCCGACAAGAACCTCGACTTTGTCGCTGTTAACGATCTAACTGATCCCAAGACTTTAGCCCACCTGCTCAAATACGACTCGATCCTCGGCAACCTGCCGAACCAGATCACCGCCGGCGCCGACAGTATTTCGATCGACGGTAAAGTCATCAAAGTTTTCAAGGAAAAAGACCCCGCGGCCCTACCCTGGGACTCCGTCGGAGCTCAGGTCGTCATCGAGTCTACGGGAAAGTTCACCGACGCTAACGAAGCGAAGAAGCATCTGCGCGGCTCGGTGAAAAAAATCATCATCACCGCCCCGGCAAAGAACGAAGACTTCACGGTCGTGCTCGGCGTAAACGATGAAAAGTACGATCACGCCAAGCACAACATCATCTCCAACGCTTCCTGCACCACGAATTGTCTGGCTCCGATCGCCAAGGTCATCAACGACAATTTCAAGATTGTCAGCGGCACCATGACCACCATCCACTCCTATACGAACGATCAGGTGATCCTCGATTTCCCACACAAGGATTTGCGGCGAGCCCGCGCCGCGGCGCTCAACATGATTCCGACCACCACCGGCGCCGCCAAGGCGCTTAAGCTCGTCGTCCCCGAACTGGGTGGGAAGCTCGACGGCTTCTCCATGCGTGTGCCCACACCTAATGTGTCGGTTGTGGATCTGGTTGCCTTCGTCGAAAAGAAAACGACCAAGGAAGAAGTAAACGCCGCGCTGAAAAAAGCTTCCGAATCCGGCCCGCTGAAGGGCTATCTCGGATACGAGGAAAACGAACTGGTCTCGTCCGATTTCAAAGGCGACTCCCGCTCTTCCATTGTCGACGCGCCCATGACCCTGGTAGTCGGCGGCAACTGCGTCAAGGTGATCTCCTGGTATGACAACGAGTGGGGATACTCCTGCCGTGTCCACGATTTGATCAACCTGATGGCGGCCAAAGGTCTGTAGATACCTGCGTGGGGGCGGACGCATTCGTCCGCCCCGCCGGGCGGGGACGCCCGGTTCTCTACCAGCATAACGACGAACGACGGGGTTCCTAATGTCTAAGCTTTCGATTCGCGATCTCCCTCTCAACGATCGCCGCATCTTCATGCGCGTCGACTTCAACGTCCCGCTCGACGACGGGCGCGTCATGGACGACACGCGCATTCGCGAAACCTTGCCCAGCATCGAGTACGCTCTGCGTCACGGCGCCCGCCTCATCCTTGCGTCTCACCTGGGCCGCCCCAAAGGCAAGCCCAATCCCAAGCTGAGTCTCAAACCGGTCGCCGAGCGTCTGCGCATGCTGCTCGACAAAGAACTGTCACGTGGCGAAAACGTTGGCTTCTGCCCCGAGTGTGTTGGGCCCGAAGCCGAAGAAGTGGCGCTCAAGCTCGAGAAAGGCCAGGCGTTGCTGCTGGAAAATCTCCGCTTTCACGCGGGGGAAGAAAAGAACGACGAGAATTTTTCCAGGCAGCTCGGCAAGCTCGCCGACTTCTACGTCAACGACGCCTTCGGCACCGCCCACCGCGCTCACGCCTCCACCGTCGGCATCACCAAGTTTGTACAGAAATCCGCCGCCGGCCTGCTCATGGAAAAAGAGCTGCAATATCTGGGGCGCGTTCTGCAGAACCCCGAGCGTCCCTTCGTCGCCATCCTCGGCGGCGCCAAAGTAAGCGACAAAATCGGAGTCATTCAGAACCTGCTCAGCAAAGTCGATGTCCTCATCATCGGCGGCGGCATGGCCTACACGTTCCTCAAGGCGCAAGGCGAATCCGTCGGCAAGAGTCTGGTCGAAGAAGACAAGATCGAACTCGCCCGCGACCTTCTGCAGCAGGCGAAGACCCATAAGCTCAAATTCCTGTTGCCCACCGATCACGTCATCGCCGACCGTGTTGAGGCCGGAGCGATGACGAAAATCGTCGGCTCCGGCGAGTCCATCCCCGCCAACATGATGGCCCTTGATATCGGCCCGCAATCGATCGAGGCGTTTTCCGAAGAGGTAGCCCGAGCTCGTACCATCGTCTGGAACGGCCCCATGGGCGTTTTCGAAGTGCCGCCTTTTTCCAAGGGCACCTTCAAGATCGCCCACGCCGTGGCGGAGAATCCCGGAGCTATATCGATCGTAGGCGGAGGAGATTCCGTAGCTGCGGTCAAAGCCGCCGGCGTGGCCGACAAGATCACCCATATTTCAACGGGCGGCGGCGCTTCATTGGAATTTCTGGAAGGCAAGAAGTTGCCCGGGGTCGAAGCGCTGACCGAGAAAAAATAGGTCGCAGGTATCAGCTCACAGGTCTCAGGGCATCGCTTTGCAGATGCCGAATACTTCACGTCACCGACCGCCCCCTTTTAGGCCGCTATGTCCGACTTCGCAGCCCGACTAACCTTCGCCAACGGCAAGACCCTCGAACTCGACGGCCCTGCCGACATCACCAAGGAAACCACCGACGCCATCGTCAACGCGGCCAACTCGTCCCTGCTCGGCGGCGGAGGCGTCGATGGAGCGATTCACCGCGCCGGCGGCCCGTCGATCCTCGAGGAGTGCAGGCGCATCGTGGTCAAAATCGGCACCCTCCCCGCCGGCAAAGCGGTCATCACCACCGGCGGACGCTTGCCTGCCAAATACGTGATTCACACCGTCGGCCCAGTGTATCGAGGAGGCCAACGGCACGAGGCCGAGATACTGGCGAGCTGCTATCGCGCGTCCATCCGCATCGCCGACGATCACGGAATCCAGTCGTTGGCCTTCCCTTCGATATCGACTGGGGCCTTCGGCTATCCTGTTTACGAAGCCGCTGAAATCGCAGTTCGCAGCGTTGTCGAGGCTCTGTCGCGATGCACCGATGCGAAGCATGTCCGTTTCGTGCTCTTTGACATTGCCACTTGCAAAGCCTACGTCCGCGCCGCCGAAATATTATCCCTGCGACCACCCGGGATTTCCGCTATCTTCGAGAAAGGTTCCTCATGAAAAAAAAACTCATCGCCGCCAACTGGAAGATGTACAAAACTCCCGACCAGGCTCGTGACTTCTTCCGCGATTTCCTTCCTCTGGTCCAGGGTCACGACCGCGACGAGATCGTCGTCTGCCCCACCTATCTCTGTCTCGACGCCGCCGTCCATGCGACTCAGGGCTCGAACGTCGCCGTCGGCGCTCAAGATCTTTACTGGGAAAAAGAAGGCGCCTTCACCGGCGAAATCAACGCCGCGATGCTCCTCTCCATCGGCGTCACCCGCGTCATCATCGGACATTCCGAACGCCGACAGTACTTCGGCGAGACGGACGACACTGTCAACCTCAAGCTCAAGTCCGCCATCGAAACCGGACTCATCCCCATCGTCTGCGTAGGAGAAGTCCTAGAAGAGCGCGAAGCCAACCTCACCGACGACGTCCTGCGCCGCCAGTGTCTCCGCGCCTTCCACAAAGTTTCGGCCAAGAAAGCCGTCC
>Ga0074044_10002251_pt1 | contig 16915 bp, 16 predicted proteins | sample BogForMeECP23OM1_FD_94443 | JGI IMG/M metagenome (GOLD analysis project Ga0074044, IMG submission 94443) | Bog forest soil microbial communities from Calvert Island, British Columbia, Canada - Bog Forest MetaG ECP23OM1 | ecosystem: Environmental > Terrestrial > Soil > Wetlands ...
CCGCCCACCAGTCCGCCCAGCGCTCCCTTGGGAACATTTTCCATCGTGAGCGTCGCCAATCCCACGCCGGCGCCCACCAGCGCTCCGTCGATTGCCCATCCCAGCAGTCTTGCGATGACGAGAGTTACGATCGAGCCCGAAACCAGCTCGCCATTTGGGCTGAAGCCGACTCCGCCTGCGGTGAGAACCCAGTTGAACACATAATTCCCGAAGTAGGTGGAGAGCAGCGAGAGCAGCGCGCATATCGCGAAGCCGCGAATGAAGCGGCGCTTGGACTCCGGCGTCACGCGAACGTCGGAGGTATCTACGGCCGTGATGAACGCGCCGATCGCGCCCGCAGCGAACATCGCCGAGATGTAGTACGCGATCATTTCGCCCGTCGTCTGCACCTCTCCGAGATGAGCGTTGTGCGAGGCCAGCTCCACTGGGAGCCATCCGATCGCGCCGCCGACCAGGCCCGCAAGGGCCTTGAACGTCAGTTCGCGCCGGTTCAGAGAGTCGCTTTTGAGCAGAGCCAGAGGTGAATTCACGCCGCCCTCAGCACACGCATCCAGGCTAGAAATATAATAGCCCGCAGCGGGTCGCTGGAAAACGCAGCCGGGCCGATCTCGAGTCGCTCCGCCGCGAAAAGGTCGTCTAAACTATGGTTGACATAAACGTCTCGACCGACTTGCCGAACGACTTTTCGTCCGGATAACGCCCCAAGTCCAGGATGAAATAGGTCGCGCCGGCTTCATTCTCAGCCGCGACTTTGGCCCGTGCCGCAGCGGGATCGTCAAGCTTGAGTCCTCGCCGCACGATAATTTCGGGAAGCCCGCGTCCCGCGGCCCGCGCCCGCGCGTGCAATTCTTCAACTTTTGCTTTAAGTTCCGGCGCGGGCAGCATCGGATGCCAGCCGTCGCCGAACTTGAGCGCGCGATTCATCGCGGCCGGGCCGTTGCCGCCAATCCAAATCGGCGGGCGCTTGGGTCTGGGCAGGAACACGAACGACGGGAACTGGACGAGCGGGCCGTTGTAGGCGCCGGGCACGTCGGCGCTGAATAGATGATGAATCACGTTCAACGTCTCATCGGTAATCGCGCCGCGCCGGCGAAATTCGGCGCTCAGAGCGGCGAACTCCGGCTTCATCCATCCAACGCCGACGCCCAGAATCATTCGCTCGCCCGATAGTTCCTGAATCGTCGCGACCTGCTTCGCGGTCAACACGGCGGGCCGATAGGGAACGACCAGCACCGAAACGCCGAGCCGGATTTTCTCAGTCGCCCCGGCGACGAAGGCCAGCGTGGCGAGCACGTCGAGATAGCGGCCGCCGGAACCCTCGGTCTGGCCGGGTGGGATGCACAAATGATCGGAGACGAAGAGCGCATCGAAACCGGCTTGCTCCGCTATTCGTGCGCAGGCGCGAATCGCAGCGCGATTGGATTGTGGACCCATGTTGCGGATTGCGACGGCAAACTTCATCGCTGGTTCCTCCGGGCGCTATCGCGCGGCTATCATCGCGAGACTGGCAAGCGCGCGCGCATCCAGTAATCTACTACCGTGTCCGCAGCAAGGAAGAGCTGCTTGCGCGCGGCGTTCTTTTGACAAACGGGCCGAATGCTAAGTTTATATCAGGAGACTGGAGGCCGATGAGCAAATTCGAAATTCCCGAGGGCGGCCTGGTCGAGGCGCCGGCCGTCGCCCGGCCGAACATATTTCCGATCGAATGGCGATGCGAGACGCCGAAGCTCGCGGAGATTTACGAGCGCGCCAAGCGCGAGGGTTTCAATCCCGCCGATATCAACTGGAGCGCGCTTTCGCCCGAGGCGTGGAGCGACGACGAGAAGGTCGCAATCATGTACTGGTGGGCGCTGCTGTCCAACTTCGACTCGTCGGGTCCGGCGGTGTTTGCGCGCGCGACGATTCATGCGTGGGAAATGCACGAGGAAGATCCGGTCCGCAAATGCTTCTTTTCGATAACGCGCGACGAGACCAATCACGAGGAAACCTGCCAGCGCGTTATCCAGCGCCTGGTGCCCAACGGGCCGCAAGGATTCACCGCCAGGAGCGAGCTGCAGCGAGTCGCGCTGAACAATATCGGCTGGCTTTACCATAACGGTGGCCGTTACTGGACCGGATACAACCGCGCCATCGATCGTTATCCGCTGGCCGTGATCTTTACCTCGTTCATGATGGGCGAGGTGGCTTCATCGACGCTGTTTCACGGCATGGCGCACGCGACCACCCATCCCGTGTTCCGCGATATCTTCACCAAAATAGGACGCGACGAAGCGCGTCATCTGCAGATTTGCATCACCCTGCTCGAGAAGGAGTGGCCGGGACTTACCGGCGAGCACAAGACGTTCATCACCAAGCAGCTTCGAGCGGGCTTCGTGTTCCTGTCGATGGTGCTGTGGGAGCCACCGGCGCAATCCTGGAATTTGCCCGGCTATTTTCTGCACAACCAGAGGACCCTGCTCGGTATCGCGCGCGAAGCGGGGCTCGGAATCCTGACGTACGAGCAACAAGCCGACAACTGGCGGCTGGCGATCGCGCGGGTGCGCAAGCTGGTCGAGCGCTGGGACATCCAGTTCCCCGCGATTCCCGAACTTGATATTGAGGGGGTTGAGGTCGGCGAGATCACCGCCGAGGACATTATCCCGGTGTTCTAGCAAACTCTGAGGCCACGAATATGAGCGTCGATTTGTCGGTCCAAAGCGGTCTGGCGGAGATTGTTCTCAACCGGCCGGACAAGATGAACGCGTTGAACGACGCGATGGTGGCCGAGCTGACCGGATGCCTGGAGCGCGCGGCGGCGCAGGGCGTGCGGGCCATGATGATCCGCGGCGAAGGGCCGGCGTTCTCGGCGGGACGAGATCTCGCGGATGCCGATCCGGGCATCGAAGATGCCGAAGCGATAATCGAGAACACCTTCAATCCGCTGATCAAACGAATCGTCGCGTTCCCGGCGCCTACCTTTGCCGCCGTTCACGGCGCGTGCCTGGGAGTTGGACTCGGGCTGGCGCTCGCATGCGACGTGGTCTATATCGCCGACGATGCGAAGATCGGTTCGCCGTTCGCGCGTATCGGCGCAGTGCTGGACTCGGGCGGCCATTCCTTTTTCGTCTCGCGCCTGGGAACCCATCGCGCGCTCGAACTCATCTACACGGGAATATTCCTCTCGGGCGCCGAAGCGGCCCAGCTCGGACTCGTCAATCGCAGCATCGCAAAGGACTCGCTGGTCGCGGAGACGCGCAAGCTGGCCGCGCAGGTGGCGCTCGGTCCGACGGCGGCGTTCATGCAATCCAAGCACTTGGTGCGCAGGATCGACGAGGAGGCGATGGGCCTGTTCGCGGTTCTGAAATGCGAGGCCCAGGCGCAAGGCGCGGCGGGACGGACGGCCGACTACAAGGAAGGTATCGCGGCCTTTCAGCAAAAACGCGCGCCGAAGTTCCAGGGGAAATGATCGGAGTTCAAATACCGAAACCTCACGCAGGTTTCGGACTTCCCGTCTGTTAAAAGAAAGATGCGGGCTTCGCCTTGTTAAGGGGTAGAGGGTAAGAGAGGAGTAGAGGCGATTGTTCTGGTCCAGCGCCCGTGCGCCAGTGGCGTCCGAGGAGAGGGTTAGGTCGTCCCTTCCCCCCTACCTGCTATAACAGGGCGAAGCCCGCATCCGATTCACACAGGAAGCAACGAAAACGAAACCCACGGTGGGTTTCGCTAAGTCTGCTCCGCCTCTTTTCTCCTCGCCCCGGTGCCGGGGCTGGCCCCTGCCTCAGGCGCGGCGGCGGGAGCTGCGGCTCTCGGCGAGACGGCGGGCGGCCTCGCCGATTGCGCCCGCGCGATGCCATCGGCTGTACTCCTCGACGGTCAGCCCGTGGGCGAGTTCGAGGGCGACTGACAAGCCCGCGAGCACGAAGACTTCGCCGAGCACGCTGACGCGCGGCACGAGTCCGAGTCCGCCGCCTTCGTTGGGGACGGGGACGTGGATCACGAGGTCGGCGAGTTGGGCGAGGCTGGAATCCTTGTTGCCGGTGATCGCGATCAACTGCGCGCCCTGTTCGCGAATGGCGCTCGCGGTGGAGAGCAATTCGTCGGTGCTGCCGCTGTTTGAAATCGCGATGACGATGTCGCGCGGATTCACCTGTCCGAGGCTGCCGTGCAGGGTTTCGGTCGCGTGCAGAAAAGTGGCGGGCGTGCCGACCGAGCAAAACAGGCTGGCCGCGTAGCGCGCGACGTGCTCAGGCTTGCCGACTCCCGTCACGTGGACGCGGCCGCCGCGGCCGAGCGCGGTGCGAATAATCTCGACGGTGCGCGAGATGGCGGCGATGTTCAATCCGCCGCGAAGCGCGGCGAGTTCGGCCAGCGCGAGGTCGAAAAATTTTGCGACTTCGCTTTCGCCGGCCGCGTCGCCGATGGCCGCTGCGCGCGGCCCGGCATCGACGCGCGGCGTGGGCAGCGCGATCGGCTCGCCATACAAGTCGAGAATTTCCTCGCGCACTTCAAATCCCGACGGAAACGCGCCAAGGCGCGTGACCGCGACCGCTCCGGCGGCATTGGCGAGCCGGCCGATTTTCTCCCACGGCATCCCGAGACGAAGGCCGGCGAAGACGCCGGCAAGGAACGCGTCGCCGGCACCGGTCGAATCGATCTGCTTGACTTTGAAGGCGGGCACGCGAACCGACGTGTCGCGCGCCGCTATCGAGCATCCTTTGTCGCCCTCGGTGATTATGACCGCGCGATTTCCGTAGCGGGCGCGAATCGCTTCGGCCATCTTCAACGGATCGCGGCTGTTGCCGCCGACGATTTCACGCGCGGCGGCTTTGGCGGGCTTGAGATAGGTCGCGAGTTTCAACGCGCGTTCGAGTTCGGCGCGCGTGCCGAGCGATCCGATGGCGTCGGAGGGCGGCACGTCGAGGTCGAGAATAGTGGGAATGGAATGGGTCCGCGCGAACAGCAGAATCGCGAGCACGGTGCGGATCGGGAGCTGCGAAATCTCGGTCGAAACCAGATTGGCGCGGCGGATGAACGCACCGTGGCGGCTGCGGACCTCGGCGGGAGTGAGCTCGCCGGTCGCGCCGCGCGCCATGTAGATAGCGCGATCGCCGTTCAAGTCAACGAAGATGTTCGCAAACGCGCTGGCGCTGCCGTCGAAGGTCAGGTGATGGCGAATGCCGAGGCGATCCATCCCGTCGCGCAGGAACTCGCCGTTGCGGTCGTCGCCCATCTTGCCGAAGATGCCGGTCTTAAGCCCGAGGATTCGGCCCCATCCGAGATGGTTCAGCACCAGCCCGCCGACCTGCGTGCGTTCGATGGCGGCGCTGGCGGTGTGCGCGCGGAGCAGAATTTTTTCGTCGGCGCGGATTATGCGCGGGGTGCGATAGAACAGGTCAACGACCATGCTCCCGCATCCGACGACGTCGAGTTTTTCTTCAGCCATTGGTCTCAACCGATTTTTTTTGCACCGGCGCGTTGGCCCGAATCGGATTCGCTGACCCATCCACGCTCCAGCGTCTCGGCGATGCGCGCGCGCAGCGTTAAGAATCGTGCGGAGAATTCGCGGCGCTCGCTGTCGCTGAGCGGCGGCGTTCCCGCACCGACGGCGTCGCTGTCGACGACGCCGAGTTCCTTCAGCGCGGCTTTTAGCGATGCGATCGCCGGGCGCCAGGTCCGGGGGCCGCGCTTGAAAGTGCCGGCGCTGCGAAATTCCCCGAGCGCGCCGGCATACAACCGCATCAGCTCGACGTCGCCCGAGCGGCAGACCTGCCACGCGCGCTGCCATTCGCGCGGCATCGCATTGGCCGGGCCGGCGACGACGCCGTAGGGACGCGTGCGCTGAGTCAGGTAGCGGTTCCAGTAGTGGCGCATGCGATCGCCGACGCTGTCGGGCGGGGCGAACAAATCGAAGATGAGGTAAGGGTTGCCGGCGTAGATGGCGAATTCGTGACCGGCCTTGAAGTGCGATGCGGCGCGAGTGTAGTTGCCGATTACGGTTTTGCCGGCGGTAACTTTTATTCCGCGCACGTACGGCAGCCGGCTCATCGCCTTGACGTCGCGGGTATGCAGGTGGGGCGATTTGCCGGGTGCGGCGATGCCGGCGTTGTCGTACAGGAACAGCGGAAGCATCCGGCCCGCGCGGCCGAACACCGCGCCGATGTCGCGCTCGACGAATTCGGCGGGATGCTCGACGTCCTTGATCGAAAGCGGAGCGAGCACGACCGCGTCGGCGCCGGCGTGCAGCGCGTGGTTGAGATTGTCGAGCGTGTCGCTTCGCGTATGCGCGGTGATGCCGGCCCATGCTTCGATTTTCTTGGCGGCAGACGCGCGCGCACGGCGGCATTCTTCGATCGCGATTCGGGCGACCGCCTGGCAACGGGGGTTGTCGAGGCGATCCCACTCGCCGGTGGTGCCTGCGGCAAAGATGATGTCGGCGCCGGCGCCGTCTTGGAGCGCATAGCGAACGACGGCGCGTTGCTGGTCTTCGAGGATGCGGCCGCGGGCGTCGAGGATGGTGACGATGGGGACGGCGAGGCCCGGCCGCGGGATGTAGTCGTCGAGCGATTGCACGGCGGCGATTCTAGCAGAAGCGGTGGATGGCTGCTGCCCGGATGCGATCGGGGGCGGCTAGCCGATGCCGAGTCCGAGATCGGTGATGAAGCTCCAATGATGCTCGTCCAACGAGGCGAAGTTCACCAGCTTGGCGCGGATAGTCAGCTTGTAGTTGCCGTCGCCGGACAGCGCGGCGGCGGGAGGATTTTCGTACCAGACGCCCTTCTTGCAGACGTCGAGCATCATCTGGTCGATTTTCGTCTTGCCGGAGTGCTGCTCGAGGATGAGTTCGGTGAGCTTGCCGCTTTTGTCGAGGATGGCGGTGATGACGACCGGCTTGAGTTCGGTTGGCAGCCTGGTTCGCGAGATCTCCTCGGTTCTCTCGGCGATAATGAGTTGCGCATAGACGCGTTCGAGTATCACTTCGCAAAAATTCCCGAACTTGGCGGCCTTGTCGTTGAGCAGGCGCACCGTGGCGGGATTTCTTTCGGTACCGACCTCGCGCGAGATGCCGGGCTCGGTCTGAAAGGTGCGCGGCCCGGGCGAGACTGCCGTACCCGCGGGCAGCGTTCCTTCACTGAAGGTAGGAACCGCGTTGGTGCCAAGCGGATTGATGGGGGCGTGGGAGACGGACGACAAATCGCTCAACAACTTCGGTTGCGGGCCGGCGCCGGCGATGCTCGGCGGAGGCTTGTCCTGTCCGGCGCATCCCGCGGTCAGGATTGCGGCGGCAAAGAGCGTGGCTGTGAAAAACCGTTTCCGTTGTATGCGGCTCATTTGGATTTTTCCTGTTGGTTATCCAAAGCGAGGATCGCCGGACGCGCCTGATTGTAGTCGGCGACGAAAGCGTCGAACAGTTCCTCGCCGAATGCGCGTTCCTCGGCGCGAACCCGGTCGTTGTGTTGTTGCGCGATCGCATCGCCGATTCGCGCGAGCAACTCGAGCGTGGGCGAGTAATTCAACTGCGCTGTGACGCCGCCTGAGAAATCGTAAGTCCCGTTGGGCAGACGGCGCGAGCTGAGTTTTGCGTTCAAGCCGCCATTTCCGGTAGCCAGCACGCGCAGAAAGTCGCCGGCAATCAGGTCCATTATCTGATGTACGCCCGGCGGTGCGATCAGTTGCGGGACCGCGTCCATCCGGTTGACGAACGTCACGGCGCCCAGGTCGCGGCGGTAGTCAGTTGCAAATCCAACGTTGGCCAGGCCGAAATTCATCGCCAGACTGGTCACCTGCACCGACGCGAGCGTGCGATAACTGCCGCGCGCGATTTCATTGAGCGCGATACTGCCGCCGGCGGGTTGCATCGCGGCGTTGAAGGGCGTGAGCAGGCCGCTGCGAATTATCATGGTGAAGCGGATGTGGCCGTGGTCGAAGGCCTCGCGCATCCAGAAATTTCCGTGCGCATCGAGAATCGCGGATTTTGCCGTCACCGCGGGCACGACCTTGCGATAGAAATCGTACAGCAGCGGATATTTCCTGAGCGCGTCCTGGCGAACTTCGGCATCGACGTTCAAGAGCACGATAGGGCCCGCGCTTGAGCTGAACTCGTCGAGCAGGTTGTTGAATTTGAAATAGTGGTCGAATTTCGCGGCGAGATGCGGCATCTGGCGGCGGAATTTGTCGAGCGCGGCCCGGTCATGGTGGTTGAACGCGCCGGGCGAGGAATCCCACGGCGGTCTCAGATCGCCGTGAACCTCGCGCAGCGCATCGGCCGATGCGTCGACCAACGCGCCGATACCGTAGGTATCGATCATCAATTCGCCGGCGAGCGTGCCGGTGACGCTCGAAATGTTGGTGGGAGTGGAATCGGCGGCAGGCTTGAGGCCGAACACGCCCGAAAATTGGGCCGGCTCCTCGGGACTGCGCCAGTCGGGCGACAGCGTGTAGAGATAGTCGGCATCGCTGGGCCGTCCCGCGACGCAAATCTGATGCGTGCCGTCGGCCTCGACGCGCCATGGGATTGCCGGTTTCGAGTAGAGTGCGGCGGCGCGGATCATTGTCGATTGGCGCGGCGGAAGCAGATCGACCACATCCTGGAGGGCGGGGGCGAGCTTGGGATGGAACGAGATCTTGCGCTGGAAATCGAGCTGCCGGTTCAGGATTGCGATCGCCCGCGAGGCGCGCGCGGGGCCGGGCGGTGCGAGATAGACAATCGGCGCGAACAGGGTTTGATTGTCGGGCGCGAAGCCGGGGTTTGGCGCTGGCGGGGGTTTGGCGGGCGTGGAGATTCCAGCCGGCGCAGCCGTGGCGCCCGGCGCGGCGAATGTGGCAATCGGGCAGATCGTGATTAAAATTGCGGTCGAGATAGCGACAGCGATCGCGAGCCGAAAAGCCCGAACAGGCTGTCGCGCCGGGCGAATTGTGTGCGATACCTTCGGATGGTATCCTCGGAGGCAACAGGGAAAAGAGTTCGAGACGTAAAAATGAAAGCTGGAATCCATCCTGAATACCGTCGCTGCACGGTGATCTGTGCCTGCGGCAATACCTTCGAAACGCGCTCGACGCTCAAGGAGCTGCACGTCGAGGTCTGCTCGAAGTGTCATCCTTTTTACACTGGCACGCAGCGCCTGGTCGATACCGCCGGACGCGTCGAGCGCTTCAATCGCAAGTACGGCATCAAGAAGCCGGCCGAAAAGACGGCGGAGACAACTGCCGAGAAGTAGCATAGCAACTCCCGCCGCCTGCGGTGCGCTACGCACCCGGGTGCGCGGGGGAGAATCCATCGGCACGGCCGCATCGGCCGCGCCGATTTTGTTTCAGGGCAATTTTCGTTTTTTCGGTTCGGGGCGTGAACGGCGATGCTGGATAAGGCAAGCGCAATAGAAGAACGGGTGGCGGAACTGGAGCGCAAGCTCAGCGATCCGGCCACGCTCGGCAATCAGCGCGAATACGCCCGGCTGGCCAAAGAGCGCTCGCAGCTTTCCGAGGCGGCGCGTTGCGCCCGCGAATATATCCGCATTGCCGCCGAGATCGCGGGCCACAAATCGATCCTCGACGGCGACGATACCGAGTTGCGCGAGCTTGCCAAGGCCGAGCTGCCGACACTGCAGAAAAATCTTGGCGCGGTCGAGGAGAAACTGAAGGAGCTGCTCACGCCGCGCGATCCCAACGATGAAAAGAACGTGATTCTCGAAATCCGCGCCGGCACCGGCGGCGAAGAGGCCTCATTGTTCGCCGCCGACCTGTATCGGATGTACACGCGCTACGCCGAGCGCCACGGATTCAAGATCGAGCCGCTGAGCCTGAGCGACACCGGGCTCGGCGGAATCAAGGAAGTGATCGCGTTGGTGAGCGGACGCGGCGCGTACTCGCGGCTCAAGTACGAAGGCGGGGTGCATCGCGTGCAGCGCGTGCCTGAAACCGAAGGCTCGGGGCGCATCCACACCTCCGCGGTTACGGTGGCAGTGATGCCCGAAGCGGACGAGGTCGAGGTCAACATCAACGAAGCGAAGGACCTGCGAATCGACGTGATGCGCGCGTCGGGGCCGGGCGGCCAGAGCGTCAACACCACAGACTCGGCGGTCCGCATCACGCATATCCCGAGCGGCATGGTGATAATCTGCCGCGATGAAAAATCGCAGCACAAGAACAAGGCGCGCGCGCTGAAGATCCTGCGGGCGCGGCTGCTCGAGGCGGCGCAGGCCGAGCAACAGGCGAAAATCGCGCAGACGCGGCGTTCGATGGTGGGGACGGGCGACCGCTCCGAGCGCATCCGCACCTACAATTTCCCGCAATCGCGCGTCACCGACCATCGCGTCAACGTGACGATTCATCAGCTCGACAATTTTCTCGACGGCGAAATCGATCCGATTATCGACGCGCTGGCGGCCTACGATCAGGAGCAAGCGCTCAGCGAAGTCACATCGTCATGAGCCAGGTGCCCGCGCGGCGCGCGTTGGAGGAGATCGACAAGGCCGCGCGCAGGCTCGCCGCCAGCGGCATCGAATCGGCGCGGCTCGACGCGGAACTGCTGATGGCCGCGGCGGCGGGAGTCACGCGCGCCGCTGCTGTCACCGGCTCGATCGAGCTGTCATTCGCGACCCTGAAAAAGTTCGACGCGATGATCGCGCGGCGCGAACATCGCGAGCCGGTCGCGTACCTGCTGGGGCGCAAGGAATTCTACTCGCTCGATTTCGAGGTCAGCCCGGCGGTCCTGATTCCGCGGCCGGAGAGCGAGATTGTCGTTGCCGCCGCGCTGGAGGCTATCGCCGGGAGGCCCGACGCGCGCGTGCTCGACATCGGCACCGGTTCCGGCGCTATTGCGATCGCAATCGCGGTCAATGCTGCGCGCGTGCGCGTGACGGCGGTGGATATTTCTGCCGGCGCGATTGCGGTGGCGTCGCGCAACGCCCGGCATCACCGGGTCGAGGATCGGGTGACGTTCCGGCGCGCCGACTGTTTCGAAATTCTGGACGGAGGAGCGGCGCTCGGGTCTTTCGAGGTGATAGTCTCCAATCCGCCTTACCTGGATGACGCGGAGATCGCCGCCCTGGAGCCCGAGGTGCGCGCCTTCGAGCCGCGCGTCGCGATTAGCGCGGGAGCGGGAGGGCTGGACATCCTTCGCAGAATTGCAGCGGGCGCGCCGCCGCATCTTGCGAGCGATGGCGAGCTGATCGTGGAAGTGGGGGCGGGCCAGGCAACCAAAGCGGCGGTGGCGAAGCTGTTCGAGGAAGCGGGATTGCGGGTCGTCTCTGTGATAAACGATTTCGCGGGGCATCCGCGCGTGGTGCGCGCGGAAAAGGAAGAAATGGCGGCGTAATTCGCAATGGAAAAAATGATAATTTATGGCGGCGCTCCGCTGCGCGGCACCGTCACCCTCAGCGGCAGCAAGAACGCCGCGCTGCCGATCATGATGGCGTCGATCCTGACGCCGGAGCCGCTTCATCTCTCCAACGTCCCGCGACTGCGCGACGTGACAACCGCGATGGAACTGCTGACCCAACTCGGCGTCCAAGTACGCTGGACGGACGAGCATAGCGTCGCGCTACACGCCGCAAAAATTACCTCGCACGAGGCATCGTACGAACTGGTCAAGACGATGCGCGCGTCGTTCGTCGTACTCGGGCCGTTGCTGGCGCGTACGGGACGCGCGCGCGTATCGACTCCGGGTGGATGCGCGATAGGCGCGCGGCCGGTGAATTTGCACATCTCGGGGATTCGCGCGCTCGGAAGCAAGATCCAGTTTCGCCACGGTTACGTCGAGGCGCACGCCGAGAAACTGTCCGGCGGGCGGATCTGGCTAGATCTTCCCTCGGTCGGCGCAACCGAGAACATCCTGATGGCGGCGGTCACCGCCCGCGGCCGCACCGTAATCGAAAACGCCGCGCGCGAGCCCGAGGTCCAGGATCTCGCACGAGTGCTGGTCAAGATGGGCGCGAAAATCAGCGGCGCCGGCTCGCACGTATTGGAAATCGAGGGCGTCGAGCGGCTCCATGGCGCCGCGCACGAAATAATAGCCGACCGAATCGAGGCCGGCTCGATGATGGCAGCGGCGGCGATAACCGGCGGCGACGTTACGATTGCCAATGCCCCGGTCGAGCATCTCGAGGCGGTCGCGGCCAAGCTGCGCGAGGCGGGCGTCGTAGTGGAGGCGAACGGCAAGGGCCTTCGGGTCGCGCGCAGCGATAAACTCAGGTCGGTCGAGCTGCGCACGCTGCCGTATCCGGGGTTTCCGACCGATCTCCAGGCTCAGATGATGGCGATGCTGACGCAGGCCGACGGCACCTCCGTCATCACGGAGACGATTTTCGAGAACCGATTCATGCATGCCCAGGAACTGGCACGGATGGGCGCCGACATTGTGATGAAAGGTCCCACCGCCGTAGTCCGGGGGCCGTCGAAGCTGAGCGGCGCTCCGGTGATGGCGACCGATCTGCGCGCCAGCATGGGGTTGATAATCGCGGGGCTTGCCGCGGAACACACGACCGAGCTCAGCCGCATCTATCATCTGGACCGCGGCTACGAGGCGCTCGACGCGAAGCTCAAGCATCTCGGCGCGCGAATCGAGCGCGCTCAGGAATAATTTTTTTCGAAGGTCAGTTCGAAGGGTTGAATCCGCATGAGGCCCCGGGTTCTCAAGTCTCAGACGCCAGAGTTCAGAAAATTCCTGGCCGCGATACTTACGCGCCGAGGTGGCGACAGCGCCGGTATTGACCGCGCCGTGTCGAAGATTATTGCCGACGTGCGAAAGCGCGGCGATCGTGCGCTTATCGATCTGACGGCCAAATTTGACGGGGTGAAACTGGCCCCGGCCACGATCCGCGTGACGCCCGCCGAGCGGCAATCGGCGATCAATCGTATCACGGCAGAAGATCGCCGCGCGCTGGAGCTGGCGGCGGATCGAATCGCGGATTTTCATCGCCGCACGATGGAGAAATCGTTCATCTATCGCGACAAGTCCGGGATGCGGCTGGGCCAGATGGTGCAGCCGATGCGCCGGGTGGGGATTTATGTGCCCGGCGGACTCGGCGCGTATCCATCGTCGGTGCTCATGAATGCGATTCCCGCCAAGGTCGCCGGCGTCGCCGAAATCGTGATGGTCTCGCCGCCGTCGGCCGAGGGCGAGCGGCTCGCGGTGCTTGCGGCCGCGGAAATTGCCGGCGTGGACGAATTCTACCGCGTAGGAGGAGCGCAGGCGGTCGCGGCGCTCGCATACGGGACCGAAACCATCAAACCGGTGGACAAGATCGTTGGTCCCGGCAACGCCTTCGTTCAGGCCGCCAAGCGGATGGTCTATGGCGTCGCCGATATCGACAAGATGGCGGGACCGAGCGAGGTGCTGGTGATCGCCGACGACCGCGCGCATCCCGAATGGATCGCCGCCGACCTGATCGCACAGGCAGAGCATGGTTCCGGCGACGAGGCGGCCGTGCTGCTGACGACGTCGGCGAGTATCGCGGATCGCGTCGCCGAGGCGGTGGAAATTGCGCTGAAAAGCCTGCCGCGCGCCCGCCAGGTCGAGACCGCGCTGGGCAAACGGGGAGCCATGGTTATCGTTCATGATCTGAACGAGGCTTTCGACCTGGCCAATGAGATAGCCCCCGAGCATCTCGAGCTCGACGTGCGCAATCCGTCGCGATGGATCCAGCGGGTCAAGGCGGCAGGCGCGGTTTTTCTCGGTCCCCTAACGCCGGCGCCGCTCGGCGATTATATTGCGGGTCCCAGTCACGTTCTGCCGACCGGGGGCGCCGCGCGTTTCGCCTCCCCTTTGGGTGCATACGATTTCCTGAAACGAACCAGTATAATCGAGGCCTCGATGGGCGCGATTGCGGCGCTCGGGCCGGTAGTCGCGCATTTGGCGCGGATGGAAGGGTTCGAGGGGCACGCGCGTGCGATGGAACTGCGAAGCGGCGCGTCGGCAGGGGTGACCCCTGCGCCCAGTACTAAGAGAAAGATGCGGGCTTCGCCCGTTAGAACTTGAGCGAGAAAGGCGAAACGGGCAGGCGGAAATTGAAATGCGAAACAAACGCAAAACCAGCTTGCAAAATCAAGGTAAGACCCGCGCACGGTCAGTCACGCGGCTGGCGCCAGCCAAGGCGAAGCGCAGCGCGGAAATCGAGCGCAAAACGCGCGAGACTTCGGTGACGGTAGCGCTCAAGCTAGACGGGGCAGGGCGCGGCGAGGCAAAGACGGGGGTTCCGTTCCTCGATCACATGCTGGAAAGCTTCGCGCGCCATGGATTTTTCGACTTGAAGGTCGAGGCCAAGGGCGATTTGCAGATAGATGACCATCACACGGTCGAAGATGTCGGAATGGTGCTGGGCAGGGCGTTTCGACAGGCGCTGGGCGATCGCGCGGGAATCAAGCGCTTTGGCGAGGCGACGGTGCCGCTCGACGAGGCCGTCTGTACGGCGGTTGTCGATATCAGCGGGCGCGCGTACCTGGGCTACAACGTCCCGATCAGTCAGGAGCGGGTCGGCAACTTCCAGACCGAGTTGGTGCATGATTTTATGAAGGCACTGACGGACGAAGTTGGGATGAACCTGCACCTCAACCTGATCAGCGGCCGCAACCCGCATCACATCATCGAGGCAGCTTTCAAGGCATTGGCGCGCGCGATGGACAATGCAACGGGGCGCGAGCCGCGGCTTTCAGGCGTGCTTTCGACCAAAGGCACGCTCAGCTAGGCCGCTTGTTCGAAAACTTCACCGTTATTCCCTCGATTGACCTGAAGGACGGCCAAGTCGTGCGCCTGCTCCGCGGCGACATGAACCGGGCGACCGTCTATGGGGCAGATCCCGGCCAGACCGCGCGTCGTTTCGAGGAAGAGGGGGCAGCGCTAATCCATATCGTCGATCTTGATGGTGCGATTGCCGGCGCACCGCGAAATATCGAAGCGATCGCCCAGATTCGCGCGGCCGTGAAATGCGCTATCGACGTCAGCGGCGGACTGCGGACAATCGAGGCGGTTCGCGCGGCAATCGCGGGCGGGGCAGACTGGGTCTCGATTGGCACCGCCGCATTGCTCGATCCCGAGCTGGTCCGCCGCGCCTGCGCCGAGTTCCCGGGCAGGGTTTTCGGGTCAATCGACATTCGCGACGGCCGGCTTGCCGTCAAAGGATGGGTCGAGACAAGCCCGCTCACGGTGGCCGAGGCGGGGGGTCGGTTTCGCGTGGCGGGGGTCGCGGCCGCAATCGTGACGGACATCTCCCGCGATGGCGCGCAGGTGGGCGTCGATCCGGCCCGGATGGAAGAAATCGCCAGGTCGGTTCGCATCCCAGTTATCGCGTCGGGCGGCGTCGCGAGTCTCGACGACATTCGTGCTCTTCGGATGCGATTCGACGCCGGGGTTGTGGGCGTGGTCGTGGGACGGGCGGTGTACGAAGGAAATTTCAGCCTGAGCGACGCGTTGGCCGTAGCTATCTGCTAAACGCAATGTGAGAGTGACGAAGCCGACGAGCATCACGTTGTCCGGGCTCACCGCGGCGCTCACCAGCCCGGCGACAGTGGTGATGTTGTGGGCCGCTGCCTTCGTGATTGTCTGCGGAATCTGCACGAAATTGCCCCAGCGCGTCACCCGATGGGACTTCAGCATCTACTATCTGTCGGTCACGCTCCTGCACGACGGGCGCAACCCATACACGACCGGGTTCGCGCAGATGGCGGAAAAGACGGGACTCGAGGCAGGGGATATTAATCATGCTACCGATCCCCCGACCTTTCTGCTCTGCATGGAACCGTTCGCACCGATTGCAGAGCGGACGGCGTTTTACATCTGGATCGGACTCAATGCCATCTTTTTAGCCGCAGCGCTGATGATGCTGCTGGGGAGGGCATCGGGGCTCGAAGCAAGGATCGGGTTGGTTCTGGCAGCGGGTGCGCTGTTGTATCCGCCAGTGGCATGGCACTTCCTGACCGCGCAAAGCAAAATCCCTGTCCTGCTGCTGTTGGTAGTGATGATGCGATCCATGCTGGCTGGCCTGGCGGTGCTCGCGGCGCCCGAGGTTACGTATTCTCATCTGCATGAGGTACGGACCGAGCGGTACATGGGCGAAGAAGCATTCGTTTCGGCGATGCTCGTGTACCTGGCGGTGTTCTGGTTCACGACGGATAAGGCGCCGGCCTTCGACTTCGTCCAAATTCAGAATGATCCTTAAGGTTTGCTGGATCCAAGCGCTCTTCGCTATAGCTACTTTACGCTTTCCTAAGCGATTCCGAGTTCCTTTTAATTTCCTTCTCACTGCGTAGTCGTTACCGCCGGGCGCGAGCCGGCCGACACAAACCCAGAGCGCGAGGCGGCAATAGGCGCTTTAGCGTGTCGATTCGCTTACGGGCATTTTACCGGAGCCAATGCCTAATATTTGATAGTTAAGTAGAACTAAGCGGACGTAGTACTCTTGACATACGCATGGCGCACGTAGAGAATGCCGGAAGTGGATATAGACATGAATTCACAGTCTCTACCAAACGTAACCAATGAAAAGCAAACAGCGATAAAGACTGAGTTGTCTATTTGACTTATTTTTGTACTAATAAGTAGGTATTTATAACATAATAAGTAGTTTTTCTACAATCAGTATAGTCATTGCAGAGCGCGGGGGGTATATGCGTCCCGGCGCTGGTTGTTTCAACGAAATAAACGGACGGAGGGATACGAAATGGACCTGATCAGGAAACTGTATGTGAAGGCTGATGAGTTCGCGCGCGGCCAGACGATGGCTGAATATGCGCTGATTCTCGCAGCCGTCGCGGTCATAGTCTTTGCCGGCTACCAGGCGATGGGTACGAACATCAGCACCTTGCTGACCACGGTGAATAAGGACCTCTAGCAGGGTGTTGAAAAATACAAACTGACGGATTCTGCTACGTACTTACTGATCTCCAATGATCTCAAGACGCTCCTATGCTTCGCTATCGGAGAACAAGTTTCCAAATTCACCCTTTAATC
>Ga0074044_10002252_pt1 | contig 16912 bp, 13 predicted proteins | sample BogForMeECP23OM1_FD_94443 | JGI IMG/M metagenome (GOLD analysis project Ga0074044, IMG submission 94443) | Bog forest soil microbial communities from Calvert Island, British Columbia, Canada - Bog Forest MetaG ECP23OM1 | ecosystem: Environmental > Terrestrial > Soil > Wetlands ...
ACGCTCATGGCGCCGCTTTGGCTGCACATGGCGACCGGCCCGTCCGCGGGCTCCTGCTCGATGAACATGGTCGAGAAGCTCAGGATGGCGCCGGTGCCGAAGTTCGCCAGGCCTTGCGTGTTGGGTCCGATCAGGCGCATGGAGTGGGCGCGCGCCACCTCGACCATATGGCGCTCCTTGGCACGTCCCTCGGCCGACGCGGTCTCGCCGAAGCCGGAGGACATGACGAGCGCCACTTTGACCCCGCGGCGCGCGCACTCCTCGACGGTGGCCACGGCGGCGTCGCCGGGTAGTGCGACGATTGCCGTCTCCGGCACCTCGGGCAGGCTCGCGAGGTCGGGGAAGGTGCGGAATCCCTGCACCTCCTCGCGCCGCGGATTGATCGGATAGACCTTGCCGCCGAAGCCGAAGCGGGCCAGGTAAGCGACCGGCCGGCCGCCGATCTTGTTGGGATTCTCGGACGCCCCGATGATCGCGACCGATTTGGGGGCCAACGCCGGCCTCAAGCTCTCGATGGACATGCGCCTCCTTTATCCTCGACGGCGGAAATAGGGGATGAGTCGGCCGGCGAGATGCGTGAATCCGGCTTCGACGGCATCGCCGATCGCGAGCTCCCGCTCGCCATGGGCCATGAGGCGAAAGCCCTCCTCGGCGTCGACGAGGATCACGAGATAAGGTATTGCGGCCGCGAGCGCGGCAACGGGTGCCCTGTGCACCATGGTCGCCGCATGCACGACGCCGCGGCCGGAGGCGAGGTGATCCTCGACCCGCTCGGCCCCGCAGCGGGGACAGAAGCCCCGCCTGAAGTACCAGACGCGGCCGCAGCCGCTGCACCGCTGATAGACGATCGCCTCCGTCCCTTGGGTCCAGTCCGCGAGCCGCCGGCCCGAGACCGCACTCATCGCACGCGCTCCAGGAAGAGGCTCACGTGGGACGACATGATTCCGCCGTCGCCATGGAGGAGTGCCAGAGACGCGTCCTTGACCTGGCGCGCGCCGGCGCGGCCGGTCATCTGCACCGCCGTCTCGACGAGATGGGCGATGGCACCGCCCACCCCGCAATGGCCGTAGGACAAGAGCCCGCCGTGGGTATTGACGGGCAAGGCGCCGTCGTAACTGAAATGTCCGGCGCGCGCCAGCTCGCCCGCCTCCCCGCGGCCGCAAAGCCCGAGCTCCTCGAGGAGGATCGCAAGCGTCACCGTGAAGCTGTCGTAGATGGCGGCATAACGCACGTCCTTGAGCGCCACTTTCGCCGTGGCTCGCGCGCGCTCCATCGCCGTGCGCGCGCCGAACTCGGTCAGGCTCGCGGCGGCGCTGACGTGCTGGTGCGTGTGGGCCTGGCCGCAGCCGCGCACCCTGATACCGGCTCCTTCTGTGCGCTCGCGGCTCACCACGAAGGCCGCACCGCCGTCCGAGACGGGGCAGCAGTCGAGGAGCTTGAGCGGTGCGGCAATCGGCCGCGAGGCGAGCACGTCGGCAACCGTGATGGGCTCCTTGAACTGGGCGCCCGGATGCATCGCCGCATGCCGGCGCATGAGCACCGCGAGCTCGGCGAGCTCGGCCTCGGCGATGCCGTGCTCATGCATGTAGCGCGAAGCGACGAGGCCGTAATAGGCGGGAATGGTGGGGCCAAGCGGCACCTCGTATTGGGGATGGCCGACCTGAGCAAGCGTCTCGACCGCGCTCTGCCGGCCTTGCCCGGTGAGGCGGTTCTCGCCGGCCACGATGAGCACGTGGCGCGCGATACCCGCCTCGACCAGCGTGTGCGCGAGCATCGCCATGGCGAAGCCCGTGGCACCGCCCACCTGCATGCCGTGCGCGTAGCTCGGCTCGAGGCCGAAATGCTCGCAGAACACGGTCGCGAGCATGAGATGCGGGAGCGTCGTCGAGTAGCCGCAGAGCACGCCGTCCACCTCGCGGCGCTCGAGCCCGGCATCAGAGAGTGCGGCACTCGCCGCCTCGGCCATGAGGTCGAGCGTGGTGCGGCCCTCGAGCCGGCCAAAGGCGGTGAGGCCGACGCCGGTGATCCAACTCACGCTCGTTGCCTTCCCAGCGCCTACACCGTCGCGACCGGCGTCGCCGGCGAGCCCACCGCACCCGGCAGGCGCAGCGGCGGTGCGGTCAAGAGGAAGCGGTGGCGTCCACGCGCACGCAGCCACTCGGCAAGCGGCGTCAAATGCCAGATCTCGCCGAGATTGACGCCGATCTTGAAAAGGCAGTGCTCGTGGAGCGGCAGTGCCGCGCAGTTGCCCTGCCCGGCACGCGCCGGAAAGGCTTCGACCGCGTAATTGTCGGCGATGAGCGAAACGAGGCCGCTATCCGTGATCCATTGCAGGAGCCGCTTGTCCCGCCCATCGAGGGCTGCGCAGGCGCTCGCGAGGACGCTCGCGTCGGGTTTCTTGTTCATCTCGAGAATGAGCTGGGCGAAGCCGGTGTGGAGGCAAACCATGTCGCCGGGCTCGACCGCGACCTTGTCCGCCTGCAATACGCGCATGAGCTCGTCGTAGCCCACGACCGTGCGCGCGCGCCCGAAATGGGCGCGGAGATCGATCATGACGGCGCGCCCCTGCATGCATTTGAGCGCCATGTTCTCCACGCCGAGCTTCAACGCGACCGAGGTCGAGCGCGCGGGGACCTCGCCCACCGCACCCGCGTCGCGCGCGTCCTCCGGGCCGAGGATGTGCTCGCCCGCGCGATAGCCGTTGTAGAAGACGGGCTCCGGCGCGCCGTCGCCATCGGCATCGAAGAGCGCGCCCACGTGCGCGAGGCTGTCCCACTGCGTCGAGTACTGCAGATGGAGGATGACCGCATCGTCATTGATGACGTCGGTGAGCTTGGGGTCCTCCAGCTCCGTGCGATAGATGAAGTTCGGGCGGTTGTTGCGCAGCGTAGGCCTGAGCACCGGCGGGTGGCGGCGCGGGTTCAGCACGTTGCCGCCGGGATAATCGAGCGGCAGGCTCAGGCAGAAGGTGAGCCCCTCGCGCACCTCGGCGACACCCTGCTTCACCTTCTCGGGCGTCAGGAGATTGAGGCGCCCGAGCTCGTCGTCGGGCCCGTAGTCGCCCCAGGTCGCACCCTCGGGACGCCGCTTCCAACGTGGTGATGCCGGCATGGTGGCCTTCTCCTCCTCCTCGTCGCGCGTTTTCCATCGCCCGCCTTTGAGGCGCGGGCTCGACTGAGCGCTTCCTGCAGCCGCGCGACATAGTATGCTATGCCGGGATGCGGAGCGCGAGAGCGCCGACGGCAGCCGAGCGAACCCCGAAACGGCGGGACGTTGGGGCCCGCCCACCGCCGGCGAAGGTAGTGCCCGGAGCTAACAGGCCGGCCCCCGAGCGGGCTGCGGCGGCCGCGGCCGCAGCCGCCACTCCGGCGCGTCGTCGCCGCGCTCGCGCCGGGTCTTCCGGAGCGGACGCCGGGCATATAAGGAATGCCGATGGACAGCGCGGCACCAGCTCTCCGCCGGAAGATCGAGGATTATCTCTTCCGCGGGCTCCTGCCGCTCTGGGCGGAGCACGGCTGGGACCATGCGCGCGGCGGGTTCCACGAGCGGCTCGAGGTCGACCACTCGCCCTCGCCGCTCGACTACCGCAGGCTCACGGTTCTCGGCCGCCAGCTTTATGTGTTCAGCGAAGCTGCGCGCAGCATCCCCGAGCCGGCTTTCGCGAGCCTCGCGCACCGCGCTTACGATTATCTCGTGAAGCACTTCTGGGATGACCGCTTCGGCGGCTGGATCTTCAAGGTCGATCTTGCCGGCATGCCGCGCGACACCACGAAGGACCTCTACGGCCACGCCTTTGCCATGTTCGGCCTCGCGCATTACTACCGTGCCTTCCGCGCGCGCGAGGCGCTCGCGATTGCGCACGAGACCAACCTTCTCCTGAAGCGGCATCTCAGCCTGCCCTCAGGCTGGTTCGCGAGCGCTGCCGATCGGGACTGGAGCGTCGGCGACCGCAAGCTCAATCAGAACCCCCACATGCATCTCCTCGAAGCTTACGTCGCTCTCTTCGCGGCGGGCGGGGAGCCCGCCTTCAAGGAGGATGCCAACGCCGTCGTCGACCTCTTCCATCGCCATCTTTTCGATGCGCAGGGCGGCACCCTCGGCGAATTCTTCGACGAGAGGGGTCTGCCGCAACGCGAGACCGGCCGCCGCGTCGAGCCCGGACACCATTTCGAGTGGTGCTGGATACTGCGCGAGGGCTCCAATCTCTGGAGCGACGCGCGCACGCTGCCGGCCGCCGAGCGCCTCTTCGAGTGGGCCGAGCGGCACGGCGTCGATCCCGAAGCCGGCGGCGTGTTCGACGCGGTCGACCGGGAGGGACTCGTCATCAAGGACAGCAAGCGCATCTGGCCGCAGGCCGAGCGCATCAAGGCGCACGCGAGCCGTGCCCGCGTCGGCGCTGCGAAGGGGGCGCGGGCGAGCCTGGTCCCGCTTGTCCAATTCCTCTTCGACAAATATCTCCTCGCCGACGGCGGCTGGCGCGAGAGCCTCGAGCGCAAGCTCGAGCCGGTGGCGACCGCGCTCCCCGGCACGACGCCCTACCACATCTTCCTGGCGCTCAGCGAGGCGCTCGCGGCCTTGCGCGCATAGCCTGCCCACCGACCCGCATCGTCTGGCTCAATCTCGCTCATAGCCGCCGCGCGCGAAGGCGCGTGGGCCTCATTCTGCGGTAGGGTGCCAAGTGGCGGATAAGCCGGATCACGTTGCGGCCGCGTACGCGGTTATAGCTCACCTCGTGCGCCAGCTCGCGCACGATTTGGAGGCCCAGATGGCCGACGGGTCTCTCCTCAAGCGGCCGCTCGAGATCGGGTGGCGGATGCGCCAGCAGATTGAAGGCCCTGCCATTGTCGGTGAAGACGATCGTCATCTGCTTGCTTACAAGGTGCAGGGTTATGTTGACGTGCCGCGCTCGAACATGGCCGGGATGACCGTATTTCATCAGGTTCGTGAGGAGCTCCTCGATGAGGATCGCGATGCGCGCCTGCTCTGCGCGGTCGACCCCTCGCGCGGCGCCGAATATGGCGACGAACCTGCGGATGCGCCGCAATGCGCCCCTCTGGGAGCGAAGGTTGAGGCGTGCTTGCATCGTCCCCCTCGCGGCCCGCCGCGGGCAATCGAGGATCGCGCGGCGGCGGCGTTCTTTGGCCTCCAGTTTACCCGCTTGGGGCTGCTATTCCAATCCGGTCGCCCTGGAAGAGGTGGTCTAATCGGGAAGGGGCCGGACATGCGGTCGATCGCGAGAGCCAGCCTGCGTGCGGCGCGCTGGACCTCGCAATTCAGCCGGCGACCGGCTCTCCGAGCCGCGCAATCGCCGGGTCGCGATCACGCTACGCCGATCAGGCGGTGGATGGTCCGGGCGCGAGCCAGCGCACCGCCAACACGGTGAGGTCATCGGCCTGTCCGGCGTCGGCGATGAACTGGCGGACGTCGGAGCGCACGAGCTCGACGACCGACTTGGCGTCGCCTTGCGGTGCGGAGGCGAGGACCTTCTCCAGGCGCACCATCGCGTAGGCCGTGCCTTCGCGGTTTTCGGCCTCGACGACGCCGTCGGTATAGAGGAGTACCAGCTCTTCGGGTTCCAACTGGAGACGACCGACGGCGTAAGGGAAGTCCTCGACCGTGCCGAGCGGCGGCCCGCCCTCCGTCACGAGAAGGCGGGCCGTCGCATCGCGCCGCCGCACGAACGGCGAATCATGCCCGGCATTCACATAGACGATGAGACCGGTCGCGAGATCGAGCACGCCGGCAAAGACGGTGACGAACATCATGCTCGTCCCCTCGCGCATCAAATCGTCGCTGGCAGCGAGGAGCTCCGCATTGGCTTCCCGGAAGACTTGATCGAGCGCCTCGCTGTGACGCAACGTCGCCGCGCGCAAGACCCCCATGCTCATCGCCATGAACAGCGCCGCCGGAATGCCGTGGCCGGACACGTCGGCGATCGCGAAGAAGAGACGGCTTTGGTCGAGCATGAGCACGTCGTAGAGATCGCCGCCCACCTTCTGCGCCGGCTCGACCACCGCGTAGACCTCGACGTCCTGGCGCTGGGGGCGGCCGGGAAAGCGCCGCGGCAGAAGGCCCATCTGGATTGCGCGGGCGGCATTCAGCTCGCCCTCGAGCCGCGCTTTGGCCTCCTGTTCTCCCGCAAGCTCGGCGGCGAGGCGCCGGCGGGCCGAATCTGCGGCGCGCAGGTGGGCACCCAGCATGATGACGAAGATCACGACGGCCGAAATGGCCGGATAGAAGGTGTCGATCAGCAGGTTGGCGAAGCGAAAAGCCGCGAATCCCGAGCCAAGGAGCAATGCTACGAGGCCAACAAGGGCGAGACCAGCACTCCGCGGCCGCGAATACGGCACGACGAAAATCGACAATAGGCCGGCGGCGAGGACGAGGCCGACCTCGATGCGGTCCAGCATCGGAGCCCGGCGAAGCAGGTCGCCGGTGAGGATAGATTTGATGAGCTGAGCGTGAATCTCGGTCCCCGGCATGGGTCCGATCGGGGTCTCCGTCGTGTTGCCAAGGCCCACCCCGGTCACGCCGAGGAGCACGATATCGTCTTTCAGTTGCGCCGGATTGTACGAGCCATCCAGGAGATCCGCCGCCGAGATCAGCTTCTCGTGGGGAGGCGCGAAGTGCGGATAGGCGCGGCCACGGCTGTCCGTCGGCAGAAAAAGATCCTCGAGCTGCACCCCTTCGATGCCGTCGCTCGACGCTGCGATCTCGATAAAATGCAGGCCAAATGCCACGCGAAGGACCTCGAGCGCGAAGGCGGGGACCAGGTTGCGCTCGCCGACATCTATGAGCGGCAGGCGCCGAACGACGCCGCCAGCATCCGGCCCGCCGAGAAGGATCCCCCTGCCGAGCGCAGCCGCATCGATCTCGGGTATGTCGCGCACCAGCGAGGAGTATTCGATGAGAGACCTCCGCACGTAGGCGCCTCTCTCGCGTATCGGCGTGATGGGGGAGGGCCTTCGCGCTGCCTGCGGCGGTTCGTGAGTGCCGCCGAGCCCCAAGACCGTCGGCACGCTCTGAAAGGCCGCGGCGAGTGCCGCCTCGTTGGCCGGCAACAGGGAGAGCTCGTGCACGATCGATAACGGGATATCCGGCACGGATTCCACGAGGCGTCCCGGCGACAGACGGTCCGACTCGGAGAACAGGATGTCGACCCCGAGGACCCGCGGCTCTCCGGCGGCGATCCTCCGCACCAGGCGCGCGACAAGGGTGCGAGGCCAAGGCCATTGGCCGTAGCGCTGCAAGCTCTTCTCGTCGATTGCGACGACGCGTACCCGTACCTCCGCCGGCTCCAAGACTCTGTGATATAGCCGCTGCTCGAGATCGAAGCCGCGGAGCCTCGCCTCCTCGAGGAACGCGGGATCGGCCGCGCGCAGGAGCGCCAAGAGCGCGAGCACCGCGAGCGCGAGCGCCCGCCCGGGAGCCGAGAGCGCCGAGCCGATGCCCGCAAGCAGTCGCATGCCCCGCCGGGTGCTCTCTTTCTCAGAGGCCAATCTCGAGTCCGTCGTAAGCCGAGCTGACGATCAGCTTGTGCGTCGAGCGGCTGATCTCCTCGTAGCGCCGCGTCTCGGACAGGATCGTCTCGATCATGCGGTCATCGTAGATCGGCTCATGGTGATACATGACGAGGTGCTTGACCCGGGCAAGCTGCGCCAGCTCCACCGCGACCATGTTGCTGGAGTGCCCCCAGTCCTCCTTGACCGAAACCGTGTCCGCGAGCGAGTACATGGTGTCGAAGATCAGGAGATCGGCGTCGCGAATGAATGGAACGAAGGGATAGCTCTCGTCGAGAGCCTCGAATTTGTGCTCGCTGTCCGTCGAATAGACGACGCTCTTCCCGGCGCGCGAGAAGCGATAGCCGTAAGAATCGCCGGAGTGCCGCTGCCGTATCATTTTCACCGACAAACCCGCGATCTCGTAGGTGCGCTCCCGCTCGAGCTCGACGAACTCGATGGTCGCGCCGAGCGAGCCGAAATCGACGGGGAAAGACGGGCTGGAATGCTGGCGCTGGAAGGCCTCGCGCAGCACCTTGTGGCAGCCGTGAATGCGGATCACGTTGCCGGGAATATAGGCATGGGCGAAGAAGGGGAATCCCATGATGTGGTCCCAGTGCACGTGCGACATGAAGACGTTGAAGCGGTGCTTGCGCTGAGGACCATGCAGCGCGATCAGGCGGTTGCCGAATTCGCGCACGCCCGTCCCCAGATCGCAAATCACATGCTCGTCGCCGTCAGCCGCGACCTCGACGCAGCTCGTATTGCCGCCGAATGTGCCGCCGATCGAGAAGGGCAACTCGCGCTCGATGAAGGCGTCGATCGCCTGGGGCGCGTCCAATTTGCGGCCGCGCGCCGCAAGCAACGCCTCGCGGATCTTATCGCGGACAGCCCGGCTTCCGAGCGGCGTGGGCAATGAGCCACGAGTGCCCCAGAACCGGATCAGCATCGCCATCAACCCTTTGGGGCCCCGCTCGAGCCACTCAACGCCTGCAACGCCTCGGCCAGCGTGCCGAAGACTTCCACGACATAGGAGAAGCGGCTGATCGTGAATATCTCCTTGACCACGGGCTTGAGTTCCGCCACCGCGAGGCGGCCATTGCTAGCCTTGGACTGCTTCGCCCCCATCATGAGGGCGCGCAAGCCGGCGCTCGATAGGTACGCCACTTTCGAGAGATCGACCAGCACAGCGCCACCGCCCGCTGGCACGGTCGCAAGCAGCTTGCTTTGGAAGGCCGGGCTCGTATCGTTGTCGATACGTCCAACCGGGCTCAAGATCACGACGCCGCCCTCGCGCCTCTCGCCGATTTCCACGATTCCCCTCGCGCGTTCCAAGCGGCTTGTCTATCGGCCGCCGTGCGGACTCCCGGCCACCTATATGTCTTCAAAAATTACACAAGGTCACGACACGATGCGCGCCGGTTCAGGGGGCTTTAGCCCACCTCCGACGCGGCTGCGCCGCGAGCCGCGCGCCGCTTCTTTTGTCGCGACGGGATTTTCCCCTATGTCGCGCCGAAAGTCCATCCGCGATTGGCAGCCTCGGCGGGCGAAATGCCCGGATTTCCCTTGATCCGTCTTGCCGCTGCGCCCAAAAACATGCATCATGACGGCGGAAAAAGAGGGATCCGGCACGGGACACGGCTTGCGGCGAATTCAGCGTCAATTGCTTGGGCATAAAGAGGGGGATGTTATGGAACCATCAACGGGTGTCCCGGGGCGCCGCGTATCGAGCGCAGCGGGGCCCTCTTGGCGGAGCAAGGCGAGCGGTCGGGCATCGCGCGCGGCCTGGGTGGTCGCCTTAGCACTTGTCGCCATTGCGGCACTGGCCCTCGACGCGCAAGATCGGCCGGCAAGCGCGCAGGCGTTTGGGTCCGGGAGCGGCAGCTGCACCAGCTCGACGGCCTGCTCGGCGAGCGGCACGAGCTCGGGTGGGCAGCCGTTCAGCGTCAGTTTTAATCCGAGCACGGGCAGCGGCACGATCACTGTCGACAGTCAGCCGCCCCAACCGGTCACGGTTACGCCGACCGGCTCGAACACCTTTGCCGCGGCCTCCGGACCGAACACATTCAATTGCACCCTGAACACCAGTGCCTTCACCAGCAGCAGTACCTTCAGCTGCGTGCAGGTTCGCAGCGAAGCCGGCGCGCAGGAGACGGCGCTCAGGGGAACCGCCCATGGCACGACGCGGACGCAAGTCGAAACGACGGTCGATATCATAACCGCTCGCATCCGGTCGATCTCGCGCGATATCGCCATCTCGAGCGGCACCGCGCAAACGAGCGAGCTTGAGGAGCGCCCCAGCTCCTACAGCGGCATGGCGGCGGGCTCAACCGACCTGAAGTGGGGCTTCTGGATCGATAGCTCCGGAACTTATCTGGCTGACAGCAGCCCCATCGCAAAATTCAACGGATTTGGCTTCGACGAGCTGGCCGGTATTGATTACAACCTCGACAACAAGTGGCTCTTCGGCTTCAACGCGGGATACGTGCGCACCGATGTGCACATCCCGGTGATCGCCGGCAGCAGGCTCGAGGACGGAGCCCAGGTCGGTCCCTACATCTCTTACGTCGCCAGCTCGCATGTAACCGGAGATCTGCTGTTCAATTACAGCCGTCTGTCGAATTCCGCCACCGGCCTCGCCAGTTTCAACTCCAACCGCTATGCCGCCGCCGGCAATATTAACTTTTTCTATGACGTGGGCGGGTTCTCACTCACGGGCTTCATGGGTTACACCTACGCGATCGAGAACCCGACTTCGATGGCGCCCGGCTTAATCGGCGGCGTGCCGACCTCGATCCATTACGGCGCCGTAAAGGTCGGCGGCGAGGCAGCCTATCCGATAGACAATTTCGAACCCTACATCCCGCTCACCGTGGAGTACGAGACGACCAATCCAAGGGACGGCACCGGGCGCGGCGTCGTCATCATCGGCGCGGGTGCGCGCTACCGGTTCACCGACGCGATCAAAGGCGGCATCGAGGTGACCAGTGACGAGTTGCGCTCGCACAGCACGAACATAGTCGGTGCGGCCAACCTGCGCATCTCCTTCTGACCATCCTCGACGCCTCATCGGGGTCGGCTCGAGCGGACGAGGCAGTGATTGCCGCACGGCTCCCCAGGCTCCAATCGAGGCGGCGTGAGAATCCTGCCGCGCATTCGTCACTTGTTGATCGCGTCGGCAATAACGCTGGCCGTGTGCAGCGGCGTTGCCGCGACTACCCAGAGCCGGCTCGCTGGAATTTCCGTCGACTTGCTCTACTGGCTTCGCGACCGGATCGTCCCCGTCCGGCGTGACCCGTCGGCCTCGCCCACCGTGGTCGTGGCGATCGACGAGGAGACCCACCACACGCCACCCTTCGTCAATTCTCCGACCGTGCTATGGACCCGCGAGCTCGCCAGCGTGCTCGATGCGCTCGTGGCGGCGGACGCCAAGGTCGTGGGGTTCGACATCGTCTTTCCGGCCTCGATCGCGTCTCTCGTCCCGGGTTTCGACCGCGACTTCCTGATCGCACTGCACAACGCGGCGGCCAAGGACAAGGTCGTGCTGGGCGAGGTCCAGCACCAGAAATGGCCGATCCATCCTTTCGCATCGCAAGCCTTCGCAGTCGGCGGATTAAAGAACATTCGTGCGGCCAATCTCTTCAGCGACGATGACGGGGTCATTCGCCGAATGCCGCTTACCTTCCAGCGCGTCGACCCGGACGGCAGCACCCACAGCGAGCCCTCAATGCCCCTCGAAATGGCGTCGCGCGCCGCGGGCGTCCAGCCCACGGCCCAGCCTGACGGTGGCTGGGCGCTTGGGCGCTACCGCATTCCGGGCTCGAGGCAGAACGCGATGATGCTGAATTTCGCCAACAGGGACGCCATCCCGACCTACTCGTTCGCCGACCTTCAGGCCTGTACGGAGAAGGGCGAAACGGAGTTTTTCCGCAAGCACTTCGCGGGCAAGGTCGTTCTTGTGGGCGCCGTGCTCGACATCGAGGACCGCAAGCTCACCTCGCTGCGCTTCGTCACCGAACCCGAGCGCGTGAGCACCGGGGAGCGCTGCGTGCACCCGCCGATGACGGAACTCTTTCGGGAGGACCTCGTACGCGACACGATTCCCGGCGTCATGGTCCTGGCGACCGCCATCAACAACCTGCTCAACGGCAACGTGCTGCGCGAGGTCGGGCCGCGCGAGAGCTTCGGTTTCATCCTGCTGCTCGCATTCGGCTCCGCCGCGGCCATGATGCTATTGCGGCCGCTTGCCGGCGGATTGGCGCTCGTTCTCGGATCGGCGGTTTGGACGGTCCTAGCACTCGTGGTCTTTCGCGGTGGTCTCGCCCTCCCCTTGGTCGCTCCCCCGCTTGCCGCGGCACTCAGCTGCGCGCTCCTGCTGGGCTACCGGTTCGCGGTCACGGATCGCGACAAGCGCTTGGTGCGCAACAGCTTCAAGCTCTACCTGGCACCGGCCGTGGTCGACCGCATGCTCGATTCCGACCGCCTGCCCGAGCTCGGCGGCGAGATGCGCACGGTCACCGTCTTCTTCTCGGACCTCGCCGGCTTCTCGACGCTCTCCGAGGACGTTTCGGCGCAAGAGCTCGTGGCATTGATGAACGAATATCTCACCTCGATGACCGATATCATCGAGGCCGAAGGCGGCTTCGTCGACAAGTACATCGGGGATGCGATCCTGGCGATCTTCGGCGCGCCGCTCGACGATGCTCAGCACGAGCTGCACGCGGTTCGCGCCGCACTGGGCTGTCGCGACCGGCTCGAGGAGCTCAACCGCGATCCGACTGCGTTCCGGGGCAAGCAACTCAAGGCGCGCATCGGATTGGGCACGGGGGAAACGATCGTCGGCAACATCGGCTCCCGCCGCCGTTTCAATTATACGGTGATGGGCGACATGGTGAATTTGACGGCGCGCCTCGAGGGCGCCAACAAGACCTATGGCACCGCGATCCTGGCCACGGCGGCCACGCGAGACGGCGCGGGCAACGAGATCGAGTGGCGCGAGGTCGATCGGGTCCGCGTGGTCGGGCGCCAGCAACCCGAGTCCGTCTTCGAGCCAGTGGCGCTCAAGGGCGCGATGACGGAGCTTGAGGGCGAGCTCAATGCCGTCTTCGCCACCGCACTTGCCGAGTATCGCGCCCGGCGGTTCGAGACCGCCGCGCGTTTGTTCGAGGCGCTCGCCTCCCGGGACCCGGCGTCCCGGGTTTTCGCCGAGCGCGCGCGCCGCTGGCACGCGAATCCGCCGCCCGAGCCGTGGGACGCCGTGACCACGCTCGAGACCAAATAGCGCCCCATACTCTAGCCGCCTGCGACGGATTGCAGCTTCCTCTGCTGCCGCTATGGGAGTGAGCGCGCCTTGCGCAGAAGCTCGGGCCAGCGTTCGCTCCAGCAGCAGTAATGCGAGAAGCCCGCGACGGGAACCAGTACTACCGGCGCTCCGGCGGGAAGGGCCTCGCGATAGCGCTCGACGAGCGAAGGCGGCACGACATCGTCGCGCTCGCCCACAAAGATGACCTGCGGGACCTTGGCGAGAGACGCGGCGAAGTCGGTCGGATTGAGCGATTGGGAGAGCGGCGTCACGTGATGATACGCGGTCCAGGACGGGAGGTCGAGATTGGCCGCCACCGTGATTACCCGCATGACATCGTTGCGGCGGGCCGCGAGCAGGGTCGCGAGCACGCCTCCGCCCGAATAGCCGACGAGCTCGATTTCGTGCTTGCCCGCTTGTGCCTTGACGAGATCGATAGCGTTGCCTGCGGCCTCGACGACCTCGGGGGCGAAGCGCGCCGTCGACCAATAGCGCGGCGCGCAATTGCGCGCTTCGGACCCCGTCACGAACTGGCACGGCCGCGCAAGATAGAGAACGCTCGCTGCGTCATCCTGGGCAGCCAGGCGCAAGGCGACCGGGTCGGTCGGCGTCGGGTCTTCGGATAGCTGTCCTCGGTTGATCCAGGCAAGCCCGTCGCCCTCGATATAGACGACGAGCCTGTCGCCGCCGCCGGGCGCCAGGCGATGATACGCCACCAGATCAAACCGGCCCGCCGCGATCACCTCGGGCGCGAGCCCGCCCGATGCCGCGATGCGCTCGGCCTCGGCGCGCGCCTGATCGTGCCGAATTTCCGCGCAGCCGCCGACGGCAGCCGCAAGCGCGCTCGCGAAGAGTGCCGAGGCCGAAAACCGCGCCCGTGCTCGGAGAAGGGCGCGCGGCGTGGCACCTGCGGCCGGCGGATCAGCCCCCAACTGCGGTCTTCACGACGAAGTCCGCGCCACGCCGATAGGCCATCGGCACCTGGGGCAGCGTGCCGAGCTGCTCGGTGATGGCCGGTAGGGTCTCAAGCGAGTAGCGCAGGATCTTGGCCACGGTGATCTGGCCGTCGGCGGGGTCGCGGTCGGCGCGCCCCGAAAGCCCCTGCAGCACGACATAGGTGAAGGCCCCGTGGCCGAGCTTCGGCAGCTCGGCGGCGAGCTGGTCCGGGCGGGCCGCGGCGAGTATGGCGACGCCCGCATCGCGTGCCACGTCGCGCAGCACCTTGCGGTCCATGGATCCAGCGAACACGTCGACGCTGCCGCCCGACTTGCAGGCGTCGACGATCAGGAGAATACGCTCGGCCCCGATGCGGACGATCGCGTCGCGCAGCTCGCTTGCCGAGATGCTGCTGCGCTTGGCGGCCTGATCGCTCACCAAGCTCACGTCATAGGGGATGAGGTACCATTCCTTGTCGAAGATCTCGCCGTGGCCGGCGTAGAAAATGACGACCTCGTCGTCGGCCTTCACGGGCGCCAGGCCGTTCAGCATCTGAAGGATGTTCTGGCGGGTGGCCGCGTCGTCGGTCAGCCGATACTCGATGATCCTGGCGAAGACGGTCCCGCTCGAGCGCTTGAAGGCCGAGAGCACCGCCAAGGCGTCGGGCACGCCATAGTCCAGATCGAGTTTGGTATCCTTGTACTTGTTGATGCCGATCGTCACGATATGGAGGGCAGGCAGCGGCTTGGAACCCGGGGTCGGGACAAGTGCGGTCGCCTCCATGCCGTCGATGCCCTGCTCGTTCGCCGCCACCGCCTCGAAACCGTTGTTGCCGGTGACGAGCGGAACCCGATAGACCGCCTCGTGGACCTTCGCATCGTTGCGCTTGTCGTCGCGCTCGGATGCGAGGCGCTCGCGCGGCACGAGCTTGCCGTTGAGGAAGAGCCGCACGTTGACGACTCCGCCGCCCACGTCTACCGACGTGACCGTCACCTCCACGGTCTGGCCGGGCTGGTAGGGGCCGGGCGAGACCTTGATGGCGCTTTGCGGGGGCAGGTAAATGCCGTCCGACACGGCCGTTGCCGCGTCCGACACGAATGCCGGGCGGTCCGAGAAGTCCTTCGCCAGCAGGCCCGGCTCGTAATAGCGTTGCGAGAAGTTGTCGATCGGCAGTTGGGCCTGGTTGGCGACCCATGCCACGTCGTTGACACCCTGCTGCGAGCCGTCGAAGCGTCCCTGGGTGTCGAGCACCGCCCAGCCGCTGACCGTGGATATGATCTGGGCAAGATTGGCGCCGTCCCCGATGTTCCACACGCGGACCATGCCATCCTCGCCCCCCATGACCAGCCGCTTCCGCTGCACGTCGACGATGATGTAGCGCGCGGAACCCGAAGGTGCGGTGAATTGCTTCACCTCGCGCCCGCTATCGATATCGTGCAACGTCGCCTTGCCCTCGGGGCCGCTCATGGCGACGTAGTGGCCGTCGGTCGTCACCTGAGCGCCGGCTGCCTGCTGCACGCTGCGGAAGGTGCGCGCGACGGAAGTGCCGTTCCGCGCCCAGACGTGAACGGCGCCGCCTTCGTCGGTGGTGACACTGCTGCCCGTGCTGTCGAAACCGACGGCGACCACCTTGCCGCTATGGGCGTCGAGCGTCGCGATCGCCTTGCCGTCCGCGCGGCTCCACAGCATAGCCTTGCCGTCGGCACCGCCGCTCAGAACGGACTTCCCGTCCGCGCTGAACGCGAGCGAGAGAACGGGGCCGCTATGGCCGCTGAGGGCCGGCGGGGCCTGGCCCGTGGCCGGCACCCACAGGCGCACCGTGCCGTCGGCGCCGGCGGTCGCCACCGCGCTGCCGTCGGCCGTTGATACGATGGCGTTGACGGCACCCGAGTGGCCCTGGAGGTCGTGCACTTTGGCCCCCGTCGTCGAATCCCAGACCGAGACCGCCCCGTTGTCGCTGCCGCTGACGATGAAACGATTGTCGCCGGTGATCGCGATGGCCTGATAGCGCCCCGCGCCGGCGGGAACCCGGACGCGTTGCACGCCCGCTTGCAAATCGAAGAGCCTGATGGCGTTGTCCGCATAAACGATCGCCAGCAGATTGCCATCCGGGCTCAGCGCCAGCGACTGGACGGCCCCCGCAGGATTGCGCACCGCAAGGTGCGGCTTTACCGCCTGCCGAATCTGGTTCTGGATGGCGTCGATCGTGCGGTTCGTCTGCGACCTCATGATTCCTTGGGCCGCGACCGGCGTCGTTTCCGCCGCCGCCAGGAGCATCAGGGCTGCGCCTAAGAGCGAGAGCCATGCCCTCATCTCAGTCCCCCTTCGCGACGCGTCAGAGCCTGCCTGCGACAACACCCGTCCCGCCTAGAGCTGGAGCAGGCGACCGGCAAGGTCCGCCTGCCCGGGCTGCGCCGAGGGATCGATCTTGAACACGACGCTACGGCCATTGGCGCTCGCGCGATAGACCCCACCCGCGGCCAGCTTTCGGCCGTGGCGCGCGAAGTCGTAGAAAGTCCCGCGCAGAAGATCCGAGGCGGCGAGATTGAGCTCGATCCGCTCGCCCGCCTTGTCGAGACGCTCGACGACAAGCGTGCCGCCCTTCGCGTGGAGATCGATCAGCGGGCTGAGCGCGTAGAGCGTCCGCTGGACCGCATTGGCCTCCGTCGGCTTCTCCCCCGGCTTGGGCACGGCGCGGTATGCGACCATTCCGCTTTGGGAGGCTTGTTGCGTGGTGAGACGGAGCTGGCCGCCGTCGCACTGAACGGTCTCTAAGCTCACGTCGCCACCGATCACGTCGCTGCGCTCGGCGCCCACGGTGACGGTGCCGCCGGTAATCGTCTCGCGCACGCACGAGTGGAAATAGTCGACCACCAATACGTCTTTCGGACCGAGAGCGATGACTTTTCCCGGCGTGAGATATTCCATGAATTGGACCCCCGCCGACTTGCTCTTCACATCCTCCACCATCGCCACGGGGTCGTTCGCCGCCGCCGCCGGGAGCGTCCAAAGGACGAGGCCGGCAAGGCCGATCAGGCCGATCGCATGTCTCCGTTCCATGAGTCTCCTCGCCATCCTATGGCTCGGCGCCGCTCATCCGCGCTTCCATCGCGGTCCGGCGCAAGGGCGCAAGTTATTGGCCAAAGTATCGATTTCGCGGCTCGCGAAGCGCAGG
>Ga0074044_10002253_pt1 | contig 16911 bp, 14 predicted proteins | sample BogForMeECP23OM1_FD_94443 | JGI IMG/M metagenome (GOLD analysis project Ga0074044, IMG submission 94443) | Bog forest soil microbial communities from Calvert Island, British Columbia, Canada - Bog Forest MetaG ECP23OM1 | ecosystem: Environmental > Terrestrial > Soil > Wetlands ...
CGATATGGCGTTTATCGCGCGTGAAGTGCCATAATGGGAAAAGAGTTCCCTCTCTCAAGGTAAGCGGCAATAGAATTCTGGCGATAGATTTGATATCTTGAACTTCAGCGAGCATCGGATGTGGGATATCTGGAAACCTTCCTTCCAAACTCTCCAAGAAGGCCGATGGAATATTTTTTAGTTCAATAAACGAACCATACCGGTATCGAGTGTCGCCAGCTTCATCAGAGAACATCCACTCTTCACCCTTTGGTGAATCGCTCCTATATGCCAGAAATGCTTTGGGAGGGGTTTCAGACTCAGTATAGGCTAGTATGGGAAGGTCTCCGTCCCAATACATGTATGCAGTGAAAAGGCCTAGAACATGTCCGCCTTTATGTTTGAAGTACCACAGAATCTGTGAACCCTCAGTTAATGCTAGGGCAAGCCTCGCAAAGCTCAGCATATCCTTAACATGTACAGGAACTGGAGGCTTCACCGATTCCATCGATAACACCGTTCGTTGCACAGATAGAGACGGATTATAATTAGCTTTCCGAGCTCCGCTATCCGTTTGAAGTATCTAACGAAAGAGGTCTTCTCCAGGAGGACGAATAAGTTGTCGCGCCGAACCTTCTCCAATTGCGTACTCAATTCCCCTAATGAGGGCCACTGGAGTTCCGTCACTCTTTTTCATTACTAATTCAGCGGCGGAGGCCAGCTCATCGGCGATTGCGATTTGCGTTACGTTCAGCGTCCTGCCAAACATGTCCCCTGATCCTCTGTAATCGATTAGTGGCCGGAGACCGTCAACCCCGATTGCAACGTTTACTTGTCCTATTCGCCAAGCACGGCCGAAGGTGTCAGCGATAATTACTCCTATGTTTGAACCGGTCAACTCCCGGATTCTCTCTCGAATTTTGTGCGCGGATTCGTCAGGATTGATCGGCAGAGTAATTACGCAATCCTCGTCTTCGACGTTTGATCTATCTACTCCAGCGTTTGCACATACGAATCCGTGACGTGTTTCAACGATGAGATGGGCTCCTTGCATCCGCACTATTCTCACTGTGCCATTGAGGATAGCTTCTACGTGTCGAGGATCTTTGTCATTTGACTTTGCAATTTTTTCCGCAAATTTGGACGGAGTAATCGTCCGTAAGTTAATTATTTGGCCTTCCGCCTTAGAGACAATTTTTTGCGCGACTACGAGGATGTCATGGTCTCTGAACTCAAGGCCCTGCTGCTTGGCTGCAGCCAATGCTACAGCTGCTATGTCGTCACCTTTCTTTATTAGCGGCATTTTTTTTATGTCGATAATTTCAAGCAGCTTCTTTTCACCGAACCATTGCGTCTCTCACCCAGAGAAGAACGACTCCAGTTTCTTAATGCCTGCGAGATCTTCGAACTCTACTCCCAAGGAGTCAAGCACTTGTTCGAATGTGCCACGGATATATTCGATGTATTTGGAAATGTCGATTTCCTCAAGCCTAGCTAATTGTACAGGTTTTACTCCGGGTTCACCTGTAACTTTTACGAACGAGATGATGTCACCTGGTTTCATCTCGGTTCCAGCATGTTGCAGTTGTCTCGCGGCCTTTACGTGTTGCGGGGTAGTTTTCGTGTAGTTCTCAGGTGTCCGACTCATCATCATGGAGAAGGCAAGCTGATCTAGTGAGTATTCTCTATTACGCAATTTAAGATAGCATTCTTTGACAATCTGAGTGACACTAATCGTAGCGGCTTCTATGTCAGCGGGCGACTTGACATCTTTAAGGATGGAAATCATTTGGTAAAATACGCTATGAAGGAACTCAGGAATATGCCGTTTCTTACCAGTTAAGCCTTTGATATCCACACTTCCATCGGCGAAGACGCCGAAATAATTTTTTTTCCGAGAACTTAACGCTAGATATCTATAGTTCTTGTCGATCTCAAGTTCCATCTTTAGCTGAACTCGTGACCATTCGATCAATTTATCGAGAAGCTCGGGATTCTGGCTTCCGAGAAAAATTGAGTCGGTATCACCGTAGAACACTTCCAATCCCAAATCTTGAGCTTTTTGCAAAGCTTGCGTTATCACGTGTCGTCCAATCGCCGCTGTAGCTTCAGCAACAGGTGGGCAATAAAGCGCAAAATTATCCGCGCCAAACACGCCGTAGCTCGCGTTGAGCACGACTTTGAGGGCGTCGGATGCAATCTTGTACCATGATTGGACAGCAGGCGGCAAAGTACGGTCTTTCGATTTCACTTTATACCAGTTTACCCGGAGGTCGCGTAAGGATCCGATAAGTAGGCTTTCGAGCGCTCTCTTTTTGGTGCATACCCAGTGCGGAGTCCCAGGGATCAGGTTACTCCTACAAGCCTGATCGGTATGAGGGCATCTTACTGTTTCGTATCCGAGGTTCCATATCTTGATGATTGATGGATATAGTGATGCGAAATCTAAAACAGCCACATTGAAGTGAACGCCAGGCTTTGGTTCGACAACGATGGCGCCCTTGTACTTCTTGCCTTTGATAACCGCTTCAGTGGTCGTTTCCCCTTTGACTTCTAGGATTTCATCTCTGCGAGGTATCAAATAATTCCTTTTTCTGTGATGGCAGAAGAGGATGCTTCTAATCCAACTAGAGACACCTTGCCTCGAAACGTCATCGAGTGTCATGTAACTGATTCGCGAGAGAGCAGTCATCAGCTTCATGACGAGATCGTCATTGATTGAAGTCAGCTTTAGGACGATTTGTGAATCTCTATAGCAGTAGGTCGCGAGCTCTTTGTAAGGAGCCCTCGAGACAGAGTCAATCTCAACCTTTGATGTCCCTACTAGTGCCTCGCCCACTCCGTCGAGAGTATTTTCGCGATATTTCTGACCGAAGGCGTAGATCTGTATTGCTCTATTGAAGAAGAATTTGTACAGGTCTATATGTACGCCGTATTTCAGATATGCCACGTCCCGTCCCAATTCGATCGGAATCTCCTCATTCTTGAACCCTAGCCGTTGCGCACGATGATAGAGATATTTCAGATCGAATTCGTCGCCGTTGAAGGTTACAATCATAGGGTAATCAAGAAGAGCCCTAAACAATGAAACAAGCAGATCATCTTCGGTCTCAAAATATTCTAGGCTGATTCCTGCAGGCAACTCCGCTTCTCCTTCGCTGATCCCTTCTCTCTTGAGGAGTAGGACTCTGCTTGTACCATCCGATCCTACAAGGCTTACACAGATTACAGGAAGTTCAGCTAATTCCGGATCCGGCACGCGTGTTTCTATTTGTTGGTAAACTTCGATATCTACTGCAATGCGTCGATATTGTGGCACCGGACATTCGAGTAGTTGCATCCATTCATTTGCTAAAGTCCGATATTCTTCGGATTCATCACCGAGCACTCTCTCGATGTCTTTGCTCGCGCTCTCGGAAATCTTGTATTCAATCGGAATGAGGTGACTATTCTTGCATTCATACATCATTCCCGGTTCCAAAAAACGGTCGTATATGTAGTTCTCTACGTACTTTATGTCAGCCTCCCAAGCTGTGATCGCGTCTCTGATCGATCCGGTTGGTTTTCCGCCAATCGTGAGAGGATCCTTGGCAAAGATCTGAGTAACTTTCACGGGTTGGCTTCGCAAGGCATCGAACTTAGAACACGTTGCGAAATGATCAAACCCGGGATTCTTAGAGACCGCCACGTTCTTCTGAAGCTCTTCTATCGGCTGTTTACTGAAACAGTAAGGTGTGTGGCCTGAATCATCGAACCAGAAATGAATACGATGTGCGATGGGGTCATAGAGCCTCAAGAAGCATTTTCTTAGCGCTCCGTCGTAACCCATGGAGATTAGGTATGAAGGCGGGATCGAGATCGAAGTCGTTGGCGTGAAGACTAAGTCATCCTTCCGTTGCTTAGATCCTGCGGCAGAAGACTTCGTCGCTGGCTGGAAGTAAGTTTCAAGAGTCGTTTCTCACGCCTCCACACAGTGGGTAGGCTGCATGCAAGTTCTTACTAAATAGTTACCATCACCTATGTTCGGTCCAAGTCGTCCTGCGGGAAGCATAATTCTTGAAAAACGCTCTCGCCACTGCCATCGAAGCATTGAGCTGGATGTCATACGCTGGCCTTGGTGAGAGAACGGCCCTCTTTAAGGCAGCGGAACAAATAGGTGTAGATGACCGAAATGATTTGCGCTATGCACATAGACTTATCATGGAAGTAACTCGAAATCAAAATAGACTCGAATACCTAATCGGATTATACCTGCCCAAATTTACAGAAGAACTACCACACGGCATTGGAAGCTTCCTCAAGATCCTCGCGTTTCTGAAATGGGTTGACTCTGCAGACGAGAAGGACCTCAGACGAACAGTTTTCGCAGCACGACAAATACTCGGATGGAAAGAATTACAAGCCTACGAAGACGCGATTTCAAGAATAGTCAGTGCACCGCAAATCCTGTACCAGCAGATAGACAACGAGAATCAAAGAATCGCATTAGCGACATGTAGCCCAGAATGGCTCTTGAAGAAACTTGGAATAAGCTTTGGAAGGAACTTCGCGCTTCGTGTCCTTCAACGAAACATGATTGGGCTACCAACATATGTACGTCTTAATCCTCTCAAGAGGACGAATTCTTCAGAGCTAGCAGCCCAACTTCAGAGGCTGGGATCATCGAAGATGGATTTTGGCGACATTTGGAAGCTTGACAACGCATCTCAGCTAAACCAATTATCTCGACACATTACAAACGGAGAAATTGTGGTTCAAGATCTAGCAAGCATGGTAGCAAGCCTAGTCGCGTCTCCTAAACCAGGGGATACAGTTCTTGACATTTGCGCCGCACCCGGAAATAAGACGACCCATCTCGCAGCACTCATGGAAAATAATGGAGAAATCTACTCGTTAGATATTTCCGCAAAACGACTCAAGCAATGGCAGCGAGAGGTAAAGCAAAAAGGAGTAAAAATAGCATCGCCGACACTTGCAGACGCGGCAAACCTTCCATTTAATTGCGATGCAGACATCGTTCTGCTCGATCCTCCATGCTCTAACACTGGAGTATTCGCTCGCAACCCGTCACTAAAATGGAAAGTGTCTGAATCAAAAATTAGACTGTTCGTCAAACGACAACGTGCAATATTGAGAGAGGGATCCAATCAAGTTAGATCAGGTGGCGTGATGATCTACTGCACCTGCAGCATGCTTCCTGAAGAGAACGAGTGGTTGATCGAAGAGTTCCTAGAAAAGAACCCTGGATTCGAATTGGAAAAGCAATCACCGTCCATCGGAGAACCTGGGTTAAGAGGATTAGATAAATGTCAGCGGTTTTACCCTCACATACATGAGTGCAATGGCTATTTCATCGCGAGGCTACGTCGAATCAATTAATCCCTTCGATTTCTCTGCGTGAGCCAGAGTTTCAAAAATCAATCTAGCCGCAGCGACAGCTGCAGCACCCGTATCATAGATAGGACAGACTTCAACTAGGTCGAATCCGATCAAACGGCTCTCTGCTACCGTTGAAATTAACGGAAGCAACTCACTTGGGGTTAAGCCGTTAAACTCAGGATTCGCAACACCAGGGCAAAATGCCGGATCAAGAACATCCGAATCAATCGTCAAGTATGAATGCTGAAATTTGTTAAGAAAAGATTTCAATTGAGATTGAACCTTCTCAACGCCAAGTCCTCGTATTTCTGACGGAGTCAACGATTGAATCTTTGATTGTTTAATGAATTCAACCTCCTCCTTGCATACTGCACGTATCCCACAAACGAAAACGCCTTCGGTTCCCACCACTTCAGTTATCCGCCTGAGAACTGTAGCGTGTGACAATTTTCCGCCACCGTACTCATCACGTAAATCTCCGTGTGCATCGAAACTGACAACACCTACATTTTTTGGTAGACTTCGAACCGCGCCTAGAGTAATAGTATGCTCCCCTCCTATGCAGATTGGAGTCTTCTTCGCGGACAAAATATCATCAGTTACATTCTGCAGCCGTCGCAAAGTTTCCGAAGCATCATCGACGACATGCAGATCTCCAGCGTCATGTAGCGGAATAGCTTCGACGTCAACTCCTGTGTCGAGGCTGTAGGTCTCAATATTTAGAGACGCCTCTCGGATCGCTCGAGGGGCGAAGCGCGATCCGGCTCTGAACGTACTCGTATGGTCATACGGAACTCCAACGATCACATACCGTGCCCTTTCGATTGGTTTAGAGTACCCAGAGAACCCGCTAATCATTGAAGTGTGTAGCGCTAAATTTTCCATGCTCTACCGCCCGTCTCAATCGGTAGAGCTGCCGGTCCGAGCACCCTTTTAACGTTTTATTCTCCTGTCCACCGAGTACAAGGATTCAATTAACGCACGTAAGGAAAAACACTAGCATTTGCACTTGATTTCATACGAACAAGGTTTTATGGCACAGAGTTAGAGGGAGTACGGCCTTCCAATATTCAGCGGTTGAGAAAAATGTCGAATAGTTTCAACGAACGTTCAGCAGGTGTTTGGTTCGCCTTAGTATTTTATGTGTTAGGAGGAGTTTACATGCTCGCTTTTTGGGGGACCTTCGACCCATCAGTCTACGCGCTAGCCGCGCTAGGTGTAATTTCAGTCATCATTGGTGTAGCGCTGTTCATGTTGTCTCGTTGGGGATTCTGGATAGGCTTATTCACTTTCCCGCTTTACCTAGTTGAGTTCGTGTATGCGGCGGTGTCATCGGCGAACATGGTTGGATGGTTTCCGGACGCTGTCACGGGCATGTTTCAGTCATCCATGATCATTTACTTGATCTTCCTCTGTGTTTCATTTATCCTTCTGCTCGATAGGCGCAATGCGCTGAAGAACGACCGAATACTAGACTCGTTGAATAGAATCATTACTTCAAGCAGGTCAGAGAAAACGGAAGGGTAGCCGTCAACCTCGCTGGCCCATCCCAACCTTGGGTGTCCTATAGAAGTAGGAAGCCCTAGAGGAAAGCCCGTCGATAGTTGCTCTAGTATTGGAGATTAGAAGCCCATAGAGGATAGCTCCCAAGTAACCTAAATGCGTAATTCTTCTGAATTTCGCTACCTGTAGCTTCGGAACCTCAGAGACAGTCAATGTTGACGCTACGAGCGGAGCGCCATATATCACAACGGACATAAGGAAAAGCAATAGTGCGATCTGGTATCTCCAAAAGTCCAAGGCCCAAAATGAAGGCGGGAAGGTAGTGTAATATAAAATCCCGCAAAAAATCCCAAGAATAGTTAACGGGCAAATGAAGTAGGTTGCCAAATGCAACATTGCCTCGAATTTCTGAAGCAAATTGAGCTCTTTACTCCGTACGATTGCGGCTCCGTGCTTTCTGAGGCATTCCGAAAATCCTTTTGCCCAACGTGACTGCTGATGACGTAAATTCTCGAAACTAGTAGGTATTTCGCCAGGACAGACGACAGTTGGGACGTAAATGTACTTCCAGCCTTTTAGATGCAACCTGATCGAGAGATCAAGATCTTCCGCTAGAGTATCTGCACTCCAACCGCCAACCTCTTCTATGGCCCTTCGTCGGAAAACTCCACATGTTCCACTGAAGTGGGCTAACAGCTTACCAGTGTATCGGGCTCTTTGATCCACAAAAGCATAGATGTCTATTGCAAGCGAGATCGCCTTCGCGATCCAAGAAAATTGTCCATCCAGATAACTCCATCTTGACTGAACGAAACCGATTTTTTCATCCAAGTAAATGTAAGGGATCATTTTCTTCAAGAAATCTGCAGGAGGTACATAGTCTGCGTCGAATAGCGCGATGAATTCGCCTGAACTATGTTCCATTGCGTTCTTCAACGCACCCGCCTTAAAGCCGACTCGTTCATCTCTATGTATAACGTGTAGTGTGTTAGGATATCTTGATTCGAATTCACGCGCGATTTTAGTCGTCTCATCGGTAGAATCGTCAACCACCGTAATTTCCAATTTATTTCGCGGATAGTCCATAGCCATACAAGCGGCTAACAGACGACCGGCAACTCTACTTTCATTGTAGAGCGGCAAATGGATTGAGACGGTTGGCCAAGATACTAGTTTCGAAGGAAGACCAAGGATTCGTCGTCTTCCATAGATAGATAGAGCCGTTAGAAACCAAACGTTTAGCGCATAAACTGCGATCAACGTCGTAACGATTACAACCATGACCAATGCGAACTCTTGCAACATGGTCAGGTTAGTCGGGAACCACGGCAACGTCAAAATTCCAGCTTGGGTCGCAACCTGCGCCCTATCTCGTATAAGGCTTTCCGGTTCCGCTTAAGCTCTAGCTGCATCGTTAATTGGGAAGAGACAGGCCTTATAGGTTTCTAATTTGAATGCACCGTCGTTGGTCCTTGTCAAAGCGAGAAGTTTACAGTCGCATGATGAGGATTACAGGGGCCTGTTTTCTGGGGCTCGCGGTTCTAATTTTGATCTATTACGCAATTCGAGTACCCACTGAGTCGTCATTCGGACAACGGTATGTAACCTCTGAGATTCCCCTAATCTTTCCCTTCTACGTTATCTCCACTTTCAAACCGATAACTCTAACAATCTACTTCATTTTCGGCGGGACCATTTTAGTTCTTGAGTCTTCGCGTGATTCTCTGAAACGTTTTGATACAAGAGGAACAAGGATACTCTTCACTTTTCTGAGCTTTGCGTCGGGCTATGAACTCATTTGGAACTTCTTCGCGTGGTTCAGCACATGGCGAATCAAAGGTGGATCTCTAGATGCGCTGAGCAATACTCAGCATAGCTATTTGTTTCTCCCGGTAAACTTCAATTTCGTAACGAAACTTTGCTTCGTCATTTTTGGTTTGTCGTTGTATGTCGCTTTGTTCTTGGGTCAAATAGAAGACGATCGCCTAACTGGCGAACGTCGTAAATTGGATCAGAACTAGGGAAGTTCCTGTTTTTTGGCAGGTAAAGTTTGGCTGACCGTAACTTCTTGAGCCTTCGCTTCTTGAGCTTTTGCTTTGCCTGCCTTGAGTCTATTTACGAAACAGTTTGAGCACGAAACCATTGGCCGACGGCCTTTGGATCGATTTTGAACCATTTGAAAACCACACACTGGACATCGCTTGTCAAGTAAAGTGAGCACTCCGAACTGCATAACGGGCAAGCTGAACGTACAATCGGTTTTCCATTTTCCTGAACAACCGATAAATCGTTTTCCACTCTTCTTACTCCGGATAACTACCAATGCGTCGCCACATTTAGGACAGGGTACGCTGAGGGTAATCTCAGCCATTTTCATTTCTTTGATTGTAGCTGTGAGCTCTTGACCGATCTCAGATTCCTTCATTTTCAGATCTTCGATGATAGGTTTCAGATAATCCACAGTTGCCAAATCAACATGTTCTCGCGTCTCTTTGCCTTGTTCGATCTGGTCCATCATCCCTTCTAACTCGCGAGTAAACGTCACATCGATAACTTTTGGGCAATACTTCGTTAGGATTTCAGTAATTCTGAAAGCCAGCGGTGTGGCTTGCATTCGTTCTTCCTTAACGTACCCTCGTTGGTACAATGTCTCCACTATGTCTGCTCTCGTGGCCTTTGTTCCTATCTCCGCTTCTTCCATTGATCTGAGCAGGCTGCTCGGATTATAACGTGGCGCTGGCTGCGTGTACTTCTCAGTGACTGTGATCTCGTTAATTTTGACCTGCTGACCCTCGCGAAGCGGCGGGAGGGTAATCTCATCAAACTTTGCGTAGGGTTCGTAAAACGCGATCCATCCTTTCTCCAGAATCCTAGAGCCGCGCAAATAGAACTCATTCTCTCCGACCTTTATTGTCGCTTTGTCACTCTGTTTTGAAGCAGTTTCTCCGAAGGTCGCAAAGAACCGTCTTACGACCAGGTCGAATATTTTCTGTTCTCGTGGGTCCAAGGCTCGCTTTGGTACGGTTCCGGTTGGGTAAACGGCTGGGTGAGCAGGATCGTCCTTCTTGCCTTCGTTAGGCACAAGTGTTCCAGAAGTTAACAATTTGGTGGTGATCGGTCGATAATCCTCTAGTTCACTTAGGCCTTTCATCACATCCTGATAATTGATCGACGTTGGTAGTTTCTGGCTGGATGTTCTCGGGTACGAGATCAGTTGATCAAGGTACAAACGTTCAGCTAGTCCCAATGCGACTCGTGGGGTAAATCCAAAGTGTCTGTAAGCCTCAGACTGAAGTGCTGATAGGTCAAATGGGGTTGGCGGAGTCAGCCGATAGGTCCTTGATTCTAATTTCTCAACTACGCCGGTTTTATTGGTGCATTCCTTGACGATTTTCTCAGCGTCCGTTTTTACGTCGAAGCGTTCAGTTCGAGAATCTGCTTCTACCAGTTTGCCGTCGACTTCGATTACGGTGTGCAATACCCAGTACGGAGTTGGGACAAAACATTGAATCTCTCTTTCTCTATCCACAACGAAACGTAGTGTTGGTCCTTGAACTCTGCCCGTGCTGAGGGTTGAATATCGATTGCTTGCTTTTAGAGCGGATTGGGTAAGGGAACGAGACAGATTGATCCCATAGAGCCAGTCCACTTCATGTCGGCACATACCTGCATAAGCTAAGGTAAAATCGAGTTCGGGCGAGAGATTTGAGTACGCATCACGTAGTTCCTTAGGGGTTAGGGTAGAAAATTTCATTCTCCTAGCCTTTCTATCAGCTCCCCCACAAGCATACTTTAGAACGGTGTAGCCGATCAGTGAACCTTCTAGATCATAATCGCAAGCGTTGACAAATTGGTCAGCCTCCTTCGACACTTTAGCTATGGATTCAATCCATTTCCCCTGTCGCTTCTGTCCTCGCTCTACGAGATTTTTGGGTTGCCACGAGAAGTCCCATACGGGATATTGAGATCTGGCCTCTTTGCCTTTTGCTGCCACTGCATACAGATGGCCCAATGCTGAACAGACCAGGATCCGTTCTTGATCGTCTGCAACTTCGAAGAACGGAACTCCGCTTACGCTGATCTTCTTCGGCTTGCGCTTACCCCCGAGAGCCTCCGCTACGTGCAGAGCTGCATCAGGTTTCTCAGTGACGATCAGGGTAGTTGTCAATCACTCCACCCTCTCTTTTGTTTTGAAGTATTGAATAATTTCTTTTACGGCGCGTCCGGTCTCGTTCAAGTCTTCTAGCTTATCATAATAGGTCTGTTTTGTCAGGTCTCCATAACCCTTGTTCCATGCTGAATAAGCAGACTCAATTTTTTCAAGCGCTGACCGATGGAGTTCACAGAACTCAGATGACTGCTCTTTACGCCTCTCACAGAGAGGACACTGATCGGACTCGGACATATACTTCCCGTTAGATCTCGACTGACTAGAAACCTTCCCATTTAGAGGTTTTTGCTTGATGCATGTCAGAATCTCAGAAAAGTAGCGTTTTGATTGGGAAGACTGGCGATCCAACTTCGCTGCGAAACGTCAATAGCGCCTCGCCAAGAGTCAGATATGGATCGTTCCAACGATTACCTTCGTGGCCTCCTGCTTCCGAGACCACCAATTATCCAGGCGGATAGAACCATGGCTGTCGACGCTAGAACTTGAGAGAGAGAATATACGTAGATCGGACTCAGGCTTACGAACGACTGCTCAGTGCTCAGGAGCGATAGCGCGGTTCCGTGCAACTGAGAAGTGCTGCTCATTACACCCCAAAACCAGTTCGATCCGATTACGTTCGGAACGTACAGAATGAAAACAAATACGGCGACAGAGAACGTAACGACTCTTAGAAGACGAAGATTGGCTAACGTATCAACTTGGGACACTCCACGTTTTGGAAAAATCCGTGCGGACTCCTCATACCAGAGTACAAGAGAGAGGAGAACAACACCAACTACAGGCAACCATTCTAACGGAATCGAAAGATTCATCGTTCCGAATGCGATCTCTTGTGTTCTTGTCTGAAAGCCGTGCAAAGTAACGTAAATGAGGTAAAACCAGTCTAGAAGAAAAACAATCAATGTAACACCAATAACTGAAGACGCTTTAATGAGAGACTGACTAGATGCCATTCAATAGTTCCTTCTTGGGCGCAAGTTGGCAATGGGTACTATAAAGAATATCTCAGTTACACCAGCCGTCGGAGGGCCAAGGTCCTGAGTATGGACGATCAAGAACGAGTTCAGATTATCGGAAAAGGGACATGGCTCGACATGATTGCTAGTCGTGTCATACTGCGCGAAGAAAAATTAGGCAGGACCGGCATACTCCGAACAGAAAGCGGGCTTGGAGCATCAGGTATACCGCACGTGGGAAGTCTCGGAGATGCAATTCGAGCATACGGAATTAAGTTGGCGTTAGAAGTCCAAGGCAGAAAATCTGAATTCATAGCGTATTCCGACGACATGGACGGCCTGCGAAAGGTCCCGGAAGGGATGCCGGACTCTCTCAGGAAATATTTAGCGCACCCTGTCTCAAGTATTCCCGACCCATACAATTGTCACACAAGCTACAGCAAACACATGAACGCACTTCTTACTGATGCAATGGACAAGTGCGGAGTTGTGTACACTTTCCATTCTGCGACGGAAGACTACAACAATGGGCTCTTTACAGAACAAATTAGGAAAACCCTCTCTGCGGCTGATCGCGTAGGAAAGATCGTGAAAAATGAAGTAGGTCAAGAAAAATACACGACAGTTCTTCCTTTCTTTCCCATCTGCGCTTCATGCGGCAGAATTTACACCGCCCAAACGAAAACGTTCGAACAAACAACAGACAAAGTCACGTACTCATGTGAAGGGAGTTCCACAACGAAGGGACAAGTAGTTCAAGGCTGTGGCTACAAAGGAGAAACCGATATCAAAAGCGGGCATGGAAAGCTTCCTTGGAAAGGCGAATTCGCGGCGAGATGGGACGCACTTGAGATCAACTTCGAAGCACATGGCAAAGAACTAACCGATTCAGTTCGCGTCAATGATAGGGTTTGCGAAGAAATCCTAGGTTACCCTGCCCCATTTCACGTCAGATACGAACTCTTCTTGGACAAGGGGGGCAGAAAGTTGTCAAAATCAAAATCCGCATTAGACGTCATCACACCCCAGACATGGTTCAAATATGCTCCACCACCTTCGCTCAATCTGCTAATGTTCAAACGAATCACTGGAACACGAAGTCTGGGCGTGGAAGATATCCCAATATATTTTAATGAGTTGCAGCAACTTGAGGAGATTTATTTCGGGACCCGGAAAATCTCAGACGAAAAAGAACTCGCTAAATCACGAGGACTCTTCGAATACACGCATTTCCTGAAACCGCCCACAGCCTCAAGTGCTCACATACCCTACAATCTGTTAGTATACCTAGTAACGATAGCACCACAAGAGAATAAGCACGATTACGTCGTCGCGAAACTCCGCGAGTACGGTTACCTAAAAGGAGACAAAACAGAGAACATCGATGAACAACTCACTCACGCCACAAATTGGGCAAAAGACTTCCAGTCCATCGCCGAATCAAGCATAGAACTCACAAACCCACAGAAGTTAGCGGTAGAAGATTTGATTTCCATCGTACGAAACGAGACAGATGAGAGAGCGCTTCAAAATTCCATATTTAACCTAGCAAAGAAATATTCACTAGATATGCCAGAATTCTTCAAACTGCTTTACACAATCCTGCTCGGCTCACCTCGAGGCCCGAGGCTAGGACCCTACATCAAAGCAATGGGAAGCGATAACGTTGCACGTGCATTGGAAAGAGCGATATCAGTAGCGTCACAGAAACCCTAACAGTTCTTTAAGAACTTCAACAATCACGATCAATCGGGCCCGTAGTCTAGTCAGGATTAGTCTAACGGTTTCCGTATTACATTAGAATGAAACGCCGAGATTAGCGCCTGTTTTCGTGATTCCAAATCTTATCAACGTACTTATCGCATGGTAATAGTCAGAACTCTTTTCTCAGCATTTCAGTGATTCTGTTCACAGCTGTTTGTATGAGCACTTCGCCTTTCTCTTTCGACGCGGGAGTAATCTTCCATGGTACACCCATTTTAGGTATAATGTCGTCGGGCGCGGGGATGATATCATAGTCTGTTTTTCTTGGTGGGTCGTAGTCGCGAATCTCTTTAGTTCTGAGTAGTTCCGGTTTTAGAGCCATCATCATGGAGGTTTCAGCGATCGCGGCATGCTCGGTTTCCCAACCTGGGAAATTATTTCCATATACTTCGCTCAAGACTTTGGAAGGTATCAGCTCCCACCAGTTCACTATGAGTGTTCGAATATCTGTTCTGCCAGAAGATTTCAATGCTATATGGACGCTTTCTGCTGCCAGCGGATAATTCTCATAGTGGCCAATGAGGAGTATGAATTTCTTGAACTCATGTTTAATGAATGCCTCGATTACATCGGTGATTAATCCGACCAGCGTTGAGCTCCTAACGCTAGTTGTACCTGCGAATTTTTCTCCTCCACCTCCACTCCGGACTTGCGAGTAGTATCCGTAAGTGATTGGGGGAGCAATTATCACGTTTACGTTGGCAGATACTCTTTCGGCGATACCTAGCGGAATGTAAACATCAGTTCCCAAGGGCAGGTGTGGTCCATGTTGTTCTGTTGATCCGATAACTAGTGCGACGAGGTAGCCGTCTGCTGCTGCCTTCTGCACTTCAGTCCAAGTCATTCTTTCGATAAATATTTCCCTAACCATTTCAGTCACTTGGTCCTCAACTGAAATCATGGTGCTTTATGATTTGAAGCTTGGAATGTATGGGAAAATTATAAATAGAGTAGGAGCGTGGCAGGGGTTGCCATGACGAAACGTGTTTTTGTGCGTGATGCAACCGGTCTTGTTCGTTCCGTTTCAGGGCTTGACGCATTCTTAGCAAGCATCGGTTTTCTTGCAGTTCCGCTAGGACTGTTCACTTTCACCTCAGCGATTTACCTGTTCCCTGGGAGCGATCCGGTTCAGGCCACAATAATCGCGACGATCTTCTCACTATTCATCAGTTTGATGTATACCTTGTTCGGTTGGGCTATGCCGCGGTCGGGAGGTGACTATGTTTTCATGAGTAGATCGCTCAACCCTGGGATTGGGTTCGTGTTTAACTGTCATCTCATGATTTGGTATCTTGTTTCAACGGTATTTTACACGGCGGGTATAACGACATTCGCGATTGCGCCAAGTCTTCTGATAATCGGTACGGTGACTGGTGATCAGTCGCTGATTAATTTGGCAAATACGCTTTCGGCGCCTTTGAACGTTACAATCGTTGGTACGGTTGTGATTGTGATTATGACTCTTGTCTTATTGTCGGGTATCAGTCTTTCTTTCAAGTTAACGAACGTGCTCGTCGTCTTGTCGTTCGTCGGATATGCTTTGATGCTATGGCTCCTGGTTGCTAACTCAAATGCGTCTTTCATCCAAGCCTTCAACAAGTTCGCTTCTTACCAAGGGATTATACAGGCGGCTCATAGTGCAGGTTTTTCACCGGTTAACCCGAATCCTTTTGCTCAGACTCTCGGCATCACATACTTCATCTTTCTGACAACAGGTTTCGGAATAGCAACATCATACTACGCAGGCGAAGTCAAATCTGTCAAGAAAACTTTGTTATATTCGCAGATGCTGCCGACACTCCTCGTTGGTATTCTTCTCGCAGTCCTCGGCGGTTTGGCGGTTAACGATTTTGGTTATGATTTCTTAGGCTCAGCATGGTACTTGGCCAGCAATAGTTCAAGCGCATACCCATTCAGCGTCGCCCCATTTTGGGGATTATTCATAAGCATGTTAACTGCCAACCCCACGATCTTATGGTTAATCGCAATAACCTGGACGGCAGCGGTCTTATCCGCGATCATTCCAATCTTCACCGCCGTCAGCAGAAGCTTCTTCGCATGGTCATTCGATCGCATCATGCCTGTTAAATTTGCGACGGTCCATGGAAGATATGGAACACCAACATACACAATCATTCTGATCAGCATAATCGCGGAAATCGCTCTTATCCTCTCGAACTACACCTCCTTCCTCACGTTCGCATCCGGAGTCGGCATCGCATTCATGTTGGGTTTCGTATTTGTGGCGATAGCAGCAATCGTGTTCCCTTTTATTCGAAAAGACATTTACTCGAACTCACCAGCAAACATACAGATAGGCCCCGTACCGCTCATTACGATCGCAGGATTCGTATCGTTGGTCTGGTATCTAGTTATGGAATATTTCCTAATCTCCAACCCATTATATGGCGCCAACATTCCACCAACCTGGATCGCAATAGCATTCACAATTCTAGTCCCAGTGATCATCTACGTAGGAGCCAACTATTACAGAAAACGCGAAGGCATCAGCCTAGCGTTAGCATTGAAAGAGATCCCTCCGGAGTAGTCCCGGTTGGACAACCCGCCGATTGTGTTCTGGCGGAGCTTAGTTCACTAATAGTCCAGTTAGGATTAGTCTAACGGTTTAGCTATGGGTTTCTTCTTGTATAAGCTGATTGCGCCTCGAGTAACCTTCGCTCAAGACATGACTGATGCGGAAGCGCAGGTGATGAAAGTTCACAGTAAGTATTGGAGTGACTTGGCTGCGAGAGGTGTTGATGTTGTTTTCGGACCCGTCTTGGATCCGAAAGGATCACTTGCGATTGTGGAAGCTAAGGATGAAGGAGAAGTCCACGCGATTGGAAAAGAGGATCCAGCGATCAAATCTCAATTCGGTTTCAAATTTGAAGTATATCCAATGCTACAAGCAGTAACCCGGAAATCATGAGTTCAGGTCTGTATTGCCGCAATCCTCGAGGATGAAGAGATTAGGTCTAACGATTTCCGTATCACATTAGAATAAAACGCCGAGGTCATCATTATCTGTTTTCGTGATTCTAGATTCTTGTGTTCTAGCTGCAAGAATGAGTCTAGACGCACGCACACCAAAAGGCAAGATTTCTTAAAATCGTATTCGGACGATGAATGTATGATGCAAAACGTGAAATAGCTTGAGCA
>Ga0074044_10002254_pt1 | contig 16909 bp, 13 predicted proteins | sample BogForMeECP23OM1_FD_94443 | JGI IMG/M metagenome (GOLD analysis project Ga0074044, IMG submission 94443) | Bog forest soil microbial communities from Calvert Island, British Columbia, Canada - Bog Forest MetaG ECP23OM1 | ecosystem: Environmental > Terrestrial > Soil > Wetlands ...
CAGGCGGCGCAAAAAATTCACTTCTCGCCCTTCTCGTAAGAGCACCGCCGCCCGCATGACCGCGGAAATCCGGCGCCACCGCACGTACCACGCGAGAATGACGGCAGCCATTCCGCAGAGCCACACAGCTGCCAGAAGCACTGGGAGAAAATCGAGCAGGCCGGAAAAACGTATGGCAGGTGTGGCTGTAGAAATGAAAGACATCCTCGATTGCGAAAAGGGCTGGCTGAGTTGATCCATTGCGATGTACACGCTGGCGTTCTCTGGCGCCGAACCATGCCACCTCGCTATATGGCTTCCGACGCTCGCTAACATTGAAAAAGGAATTAGGAATTTCACGGAGGCCGTCAGCCAGAGCCAATAGCGGGTGCGCGCGTGGTTGTCGCGCAAAAGAAGCGTCAACAATCCTGCCGCAATGGCGAAGACCGTGGACTGCCACAAATGATTGCCCAGCGCCGGAGCAATAGCCTTGCAGGCCGCGGACAAAGAGTTGGCGATCATTTGGATTTGTCCTTTCTGGCGATCTTGCGCAAACTTTTCTCGGCTTCCTTCACGTCTTCGAGCGTTAGCTTGCCGGACTCGATGAGGTGCGCCATGACGGGCTGTGTGCTTCCGCCAAACAACGCGAGCAGGTCGTCGATCAACTTACGCTGCGCGGCGTCGCGGGAAACCGCCGCTTCAAAAACGTGAAAGTTGCCGACCTTTCTAACGCGGTGCACAGCTTTCTTCCCTTCCAGGCGATAAACAGTTGTCTGGATCGTGGTGTAGGCTGGTCTGTCTCTTTCAGGAAAGGTTTCCTGAATCTCGCGGATGGAGGCATTGCCGCGAGTCCAAAGCGCCTCCATAATTTGAAGCTCCAGCTTCGTCAATTTAGGTTTGGCCATCTGCTCCCCTACTACGTACATGTGTAACGCTACTACCATCATAGTAGAGATACAACACTTTTTTGGAGAGAGTGTTCGTTCTAGGAACTGGCCGTCGCGGACAGCTCGGCCGTGCTGAGACAGACTTCGGGGGCATGAAGGACGCAGGTGTCAGCGGGTTCATGCGCATCGCGCCGCACGGACTTCAACTTCAGCAGTCCGCCCGATCTCAGCGCCTTTGCCATCATCGGTTCGAGCGCGGAATCGCGCAAGCTGCCTCCGGGGAATATGGCGACAGGCGAGACCATCTCGGCGGAGTAACCGCCAGCGCCGCGCACGATTTTGGTCATGATGCCCTGGCCGAGCGTTGCGTTGATGGCCATGGTGAAGGGCACGACGAGACGCCCTGCGTCACGCAACCGATCGAGCCAAATATTTTGCGGATGCGTCACGCCACAATTCACAAAGATGGCATCGCACTCACCTGGATCGTAGGCTGCTCCGTCGCCCGCGTGTACGGTCACGTTCCCATAAGCCACGAGATTCTCTTTCGCGCGCGCGGCAAGGTCTGGTTGTAATTCGAGACCGACTACGCTGCCGCTTCGCCCCACCACTTCCGCAATGATCGCGGTGTAGTAGCCCACGCCGCATCCGAGGTGGAATGCGCGGTTGCCAGGCTTTAGCTCCAGCGAATCAATCCAGCGTGCGAGAGAGCCCGGCTGCCCATTGTTGAGGTCTTTGGACCGGTCGATGGACACCACGACGTTATGATAGATATCGCGGGGATCTTCGACGGACAGATACGACATCTGCCCCATTCCAGCCGCGGACAGCGCGCGGGCTTCCGCCGATCCGATGTGCCAAGGAGGTGGGCCCAAGAACTCTTCGCGTGGGACGCGGGCGAAGGCTTCCACCAAGCCGGGTGTGGCGACGTTTGCAGCAAAGCGAATCTCCTGAGCGTAAAAGGCACGGCAGTCTTCAAGGGTCATCATGGCAGGCTCCTACTGGGGCAGCGTATGGCTCTCTGGGCGAACGGCCTGACTTCGATGCAAACGCATGCCTTTACGGGAGCAGTATAGAGGATGGGAACGGAAATTGCCGGAGTCTCCTTGCGGGGCATAGGTTCTCTTCCGGGTTCTCTCACCTTGCAACACACCCCCAGAGGACCATCGCCGGGCGCGACAGTCGGGGCGAAAATCTCTATGCTCTCGCAGCGCTGCTCAACTAATTCGTCTGTCGAGACAGCAACGTTTGTTGACTGGACCGGGCTGCGCCTGTCATTTCGGATGTCTTGCGCCAATCTATTTCATTGACGTCGACTCCGCCCTTGCGCCCTTCCGTGTCCACGAACATCAACAAGTCCCCGTCCCTCTGGTACTTGGTCACTTCGTAAGTCTCGCTGGACTTCAGCACCAGGATCGTCAGTCTTTCAATGGTTTGTGGTTCGCCGGGTTGCGGAGCCACGATCTGCACGACTCCGGCGTTACCGGTTGCGGCCAGCTGTTCATTCGTAGTCGCTTCGCTGTTGCTGATCGCGCTCGTTTGCGCCGCCAGCTGCATCGAGTTTGTCTGAGGCTGCGCCTTGTACGAGGCTGGCCGTGAGCCAGTCGCGTACGGCGGCCGGTCTGGATGCATCAGCGCATAGGGCAGGACGATGTCGTCCATCAACCGCAGTTCCAGCGGCTCTTCGCCTTTCAACGTCGGCCTTGGGCCGCGGAACGGCAAACTAATCACCTTCCAGGGCCACAGCGGGGGAAGCATCCACTCGACAACATCACGCGTCGCGTGGCCGTTGCCGTCGATGGCGCCTTGTTTGTCCACCTTATAGCCGCGCGCCTGGATCACCTTCGCGGGCAAGGGCAGGTCTCCGTTCGGCAGGACTACCCGATCAAACGTAATCTTCAGGTAGCCCTTTCCGACGAAATGCCCCGGATCTTTCTCTGCTTCCAGGTGTCCGCCCAGCATGCTGCCTCTAGGGAACATGGGTTTGCCGAACTCCTGCATAGTTCTCAAGTGGCACAGCACCGGGTCACCAACAGCGGCTGTGGCCGAAGAAAAATTCGGCTCGTCCAAAGTACATTGCAACAGCGTACCGGCCGGAACCAGTTGATCCTGAGCACGGATCACCGTTGCCGACACCAGTAGTGCCGTCGCACTCACCAAAATACCGATGAGTCGTTTCATGTCATCCTCCAGGTTTGTTGCAGTTATCTACAAGCGGCCAGGCGAGCTAGCCGCTTCCGCCGACGGAAACGCCCAGAGGCTTCCAAGTGGACACACCTAGGCAACTTCCCCGGTTGCCGGACCCAAACCCAGGGCCTTTTGGAAAGTCGCTCAGCAAGCTACAGATTTCTTAAACGGTGGCTCGTCAGCAGAGTTCCGGCGAGGCCGCCGACGATTCTCACGGGGCTCGCTTTGCCCGGCGAGGGTTGCGCGAGCAAATCTTGTGGAAAACTCCCGACGCGACAGGTTGCATTCTAACACTCTCATAATACAGGGGTTGCCAAACTTGACGGATCGGGCACCACGGCCATTACGCTTTCATTTCCGCAAAGGGGGTTGGACAGCGGATTGGCCAAGAGGTAGTATTGGGATGTCAGCAGTCCCCCCAACCCTAAGGAGTGTTATGAAACGCTTAGTTCCAATACCCAGCGGCTTTGTCGACCACCTCAAGCGCTCTGGAGAGACCGGCATAGGGTATCAAGTCGTTTCCGTGGAGCTCCGAGACGGCAGATCGTTCGATCAGGTTGTCACCAGTGAGGGCTGCATCATCGAGGTCCGAGGCTTCAAGGAAATTCCCTTTGCGCCCGATGAAGTCGCATCGGTGAACGTTAATCACAAGCGTTGGAATTTTCGAGGTGGCTCAGAAATCCGCGCCAAGGTTCGCGCGGCAACCGCTTAGTCAATCCGTGTAGCTATTTCCCTTTAATCCAAAATCCGCTGCCCTGACAGCGCCGCGTTTTGCAAAATCCCTGGCAATACTCCCGCTCCAAGTTGGCCGACGTTTCTGATTTTTGCCGGGCGCTCCATCAAGGGGCGGGAATCTCGATTTCCACCGAGAGGATTTAGTTCCCTGCTGCAGCAGCAGGGCTGCCTGGCGCGTAGTAGCCGTTGCGCGTGCGCGCGACGAGCTTGCCACGGCCCCGCGGCGGAATCACCTGGACGCTGACCGCGCGGAACGTTCCGTCTTTCTTTGTGTTCGACGGATAGTAGGCCAGCGTGTATTGATTGCGAATGTCGTGCGCCACCTGCTCGCAGATGGCGTGCACGTCATCGACGCTTTCTGGGAAAAACGCCAGGCCGCCCGATGCCTCGGCTATATGCCTTAACGCTTTCATGGCGTTATTTTTGTCTTTTCTTTTTTCATCACCGAGCAGACCAATCGTGTAGATCACCGTGTCTGTCTTCTGAATCTCCCGAATCGTCTTTTCGAGCGAATTGTGGCTGGCGTTGTCTTCGCCATCGGTGACCACGAGCAGCACCCGTTTGTCTTTGCCGGCTTTCTTGAGATGATCGAGCGAACCGATAATAGCGTCAAACAGCGCCGTGCTGCCACGCGAGTCAATGCGTTCGAGGGCTTCTTTCAGCTCCGGAATATTGTTGGTGAAGTCCTTGTCCAGGTCCAGATAGAAATCATCGTTGAAGTTGACGACGAAAGCTTCATCTTGCGGGTTGCTGGACTCCACGAGCGTCAGGGCGGCTTCGTTCACCCGCGGCCGTTTGTCGCGCATGCTCCCGCTATTGTCGATCACCAGGCCCATGCTGACGGGAACGTCCTCGCGCTTAAAGGTCGAGAGCTTTTGCTCGACTTTGTCTTCGTAAACCCGGAAGTTTTCCTCTTTTAGGCCGTCGGCGAACTTGCCGCGATCGTCAAGCACGCTTGTGTGCAGCACGACGAGGCCCACGTCGATCTTGATGGTCGAACCCTGTTTTCCAGCGTTGGGATCTTGTCCCGGAGGAAGCGGCTGCGCGCTTGGAATCGGAATCTGTGCAAAGCACGGCGCGACAAAAAGAGCCATGGCACAAAAAAGTAGCAGCAGGCGCGAGACCGAAGAAATGTTCAAGACCGAAAACTCAGTGGCTCGGCGCGTAATAGCCAGTCTTCGAGAAGACATTGAGTGGCGGAAGTCCCTTGGGAGCCCGCAGCTTGATCTTGATCTTTCGCCAACGCGCATCATGTGCTTTGTTGCTCGGACGATATCCCAGGACATATTGATTTCGTAGCTCCATGCCTATTTTTGAAGCGATATCCGGAAGTTCCTCGAGTTTCTCGACGGAAAACACGCGGCCCCCCGTCATTTCCGTGACTTCTGAAAGCAGCGAAGGACCGTTCAATTCTTCCGGCGTGCGGCTGCGATATCCAAGCGCGTCAAAGATGCCGATTGCATAGAGCTGAGTGTCCGCTTCCTTCACCAACCGCTTGATATCGGTCTCGCTGTAACGACTATGATTATCTCCTCCATCCGATAGGATGAGCAAGGCGCGTTTGCCGTTGTGTGCACCCCGCATTTGGCTCAGGCCGAGGTAGATGGCATCAAGTAGAGCGGTTCGCCCCTTCGCGGAAGTCAGCATCAAGCTGCTTTGCAAGTCTTCCACGCTGTTTGTGAATGCGCTGGTCAGTTCCGCTCGCTCGTTGAAGCTCACCAGAAAAAATTCATCCGAGGGGTTGGCCGTCTTGAAAAATTGGACGGCCGCTTCCCGCGCCTTGCCGACTTTGTTAGACATGCTTCCGCTGAAATCAAAAACCACGCCAATCGAGATGGGCACGTCCTCCGCGGAAAACGTCACCACTTCCTGCTCGACGTTGTCTTCGAAAACGCGAAAGTTTTCCATTTCCAGCCCGGTGACCAAGCGATTGTAGGGATCGGTGACGGTCACGTTGACCAGCGCCAGGTCCACGTCCATTTTCAGCGTTCGTCCAGGCTTCAGCACTTGCCCAGGCGTGTCTTTCTTTACATTATCCTTGGGCTTGTTTTCATTTTGTTGGGGATCGGCGGCGGGAGATTGCGCTTGGGACTGAGATTGTTGCGCAGCAAGAATTGCCGTGCGGGATGCGACAAGGCAGGCAAGTAACAGGACTACTGCAGAAAAAACAAAAACGCGAAAACCATGCCTATCGCGTTTCACGGCACCCCCATCGTCCCGGTTTCCCGAAACGGCCGCGCGGCTCGGACTAGCTGTGATTCTACCACTCGGACAACCGAAGACAAGACTAATCCCGTACTGCCTGCCGGTTAGTACCCGCCGCTCGCGCGATCGAACCCAGGGCTTGCGCCACGTCGGCAAATCCCCATGAGTCAGCTAGCAAACAGATGGCGCATCAAGGCCATGCTTTCAAGACTGTCGGCAGTGCCCAAATATTCCCGGATGTGGGAGACTCGAAGGCACAGGAGAGTTACAGCCATGAGTGCTGCTAAACCAGAAGTCGTTATCGTCATTCCTGCGCGCTTTGGGTCTACGCGACTGCCGGGAAAGCCACTCGTCCCGCTGGCTGGCAAGCCGATGATTCAGCGCGTCTATGAACGGGCTAAGATGGCCGCCCTGGCCGCACGCGTAATCGTCGCAACAGACGATGAACGCATCGTGAAAGCAGTCGAAAGCTTCGGCGGCACCGCCCGCATGACGCGTCCAGACCACCGCACCGGAACCGAGCGCGTGGCGGAAGTCGCAGCTCGCGAAGCGGGCGACGTCTTTGTGAATGTGCAGGGAGATGAGCCGCTGCTGGACCCTGTTGCTGTCGATACCGCGATCGCGGCCCTTCTTGAAGAGCCCGCCTCCGCAATCGCCACAGTGGCTACCCCGATCAAGACGCCGGCGGATATCATGGACCCAAACGTCGTAAAGACCGTCCTCGATTTCGACAGCAACGGGCTCTATTTCTCGCGCGCGCCAATCCCCTGGGTGCGCGACACCGCGAGCAAGATACAAGTGCGCCATTTGAAACATCTGGGTCTGTACGTCTTCCAGCGCGACGCCCTCCTCGAATATCCCACGCTGCCCCAGGGCGAACTCGAACGCATCGAACAGCTCGAGCAACTCCGCTGGCTCGAAAACGGATGGAAGATTCGCGTGGCGGAAGTCGAGCACGACGCGGTGAGCGTCGACGTGCCGGAAGACGTCGCCCGCGTGGAAAAGCTCCTCCAAAAATAAAACCGCCCGGCAAGCTTCGCCGGGCGGCACAGTCAATGATGGGCGCCAGCTCCTCGGTTACGGAGTCTGCGCGGTCAGAACGCCAACGACGATGCGATTTGAACCGGTTCCCATCACCAATATGGTCGTCGGGTTCGCGATGTAGGCAAAGTAGTTGATCGTCACAGACGGACTTCCACTGATGCCCGCGACGAACGTACTGTGCTGGCCGTCACTGCCGGTGCCCGCCGTCGCACCTGAACCGCCGATGGTGACGACGCCGTTGAGAGGAGTATTTAAGAACTGCTTCGGGGGATTAGCGCCGAATTCGTTGAAGTCCACCAGTCCGTTCGGGCTTGCGTTGGCGGGGGTGAAGGCGCCCACGAAGTCTTCCTCAGCGCTACTCACACCACTCCAATTAAAGGCGTAAGCGGTTGCGAGGCTGCTGGAAGAGAATGGAGCTCCGGTCTGGCCTAGTAGCGTGCCGTCCGCCACATCCACCGCGGTAGCAACGCCGTTGACCAGGACTGTGCTGACATCCTGAATCACGCCAGCGGTCGCCGAGCTCAGATAGAAAACGAAGCTATATGTCCCGGTATTGTTGACGGTATCGGTGAAAGTGAAAGTGCCTCGACCCGAGCCATCTCCATCGAGCGTAACGGTTCCAGCAGGAAGAACGCCACTTTTCGGCACCGTAATCTCGGTACCAGAATTGTTGTTGTCCAGAAGGATGGCCGAAAGATTTGAGCCGGTTGCAGTCAGTCGTCCCGCGCGCGCCAATGGTCCGCCGCCCCCCGTGCCGCCCATGACGAAGACAAAGCTGCTGCTGTTGAAGGCGCTCACCTCGTTGGGAGTACCTGCCTGCTGGGCCACGGCTTCCCCGAGGATTGTTCCCGGGGCTGCCGCATCTCCATCGATCCCCATAAATTGCGCGTGCTGGCCATCGATCACGTAGTAGACGAAGTCGAGACCGCCGATCGTTGCCGTACCTCTTCCCGTCCCAGGATTGCCGTTATCTGTCGCATAGCCGCCGCCCGAGATCGAACCTTTCGTAATGAAGTTTCCGTCTTCGTTGACGTCCCAATAGCTGCCCGCGGCGAAGGTGCCAACACCCGTGGCGGTGGGAATAAAGTCGCCAACGATGGAAATGGGATTACCCGTATCGTCAGGAGCAATGCCCGAGAAATCGAAAGCATAAGTGCCAGTGGCGAGAGCAGTCGACGATTGAAGACTGAAGCTTCCGCTTGCCGTGGAAGTATCCGGATTCGTGGTACCAGCTGCCATGTCCACCATATAACCGGAGTTGGAGGATGCGAGGGCGATGCTGTATTGCACCGTGGTTGAGCCTTCTATCAGGCTTAGCGTTCCGCGGCCATCCCCGCCGACCGTGTAGTTGCCGCCGTTAATTGCGAAGGGTTGATCCACGCCGAAGATATGAACATCTTCGATGGCGCCGGTCGTCGCGATATCCCCCAGGCCATCCGCAATGAATGTCCCGACTTTCGAAAAACTGCTTGTGCCAAACGTCGTATCAAGCGTCGTACCGGTCATTGCGAAGACGTACGTGCCCTTCAGGCTGGCGTTATTGAAACCTCCCGTCGGCGGCGGCGGCGGCGTGCTAGAACCACCACTGCACGAGGAAGTCCAGGCGACTGCAACTACCGTGAGAACGAGCAGAAGGCGATTCATCGCGCACCTCTCGCTACGCGCACGGCAGGCATTTGCAGCACTTGGCCCTTGTTGTTGCGAACGGTAACGGATTGCGTCCCATTTTCAATAATCCGGGCGGCAAAAGTGCTGCTCTGGCCAAAGGAGACCACTTCGCCAGTGATCCGTACGGAATCTCCGGCCGCCAGCGTGAACTGTTTTTGCTCGAGAAGTTTCGCGCTGCCTATATGCACGTCGACAGGGCCGTAGGAAGTCTGAATACTCACGTGCGCGCCGATTGGCGGAACGCTGGATTCCGCGGTGTAAGAAATCACCTTGCCCACAAGAGTCGTCTCGCGGCCCACATCGTAAGTTACGTTGGCCTGCGCTGCCGGCATTTGTTGCTGCTGTGCGCCTGCGAAGGATACGTAGAGTAAAGCGCCTGCAAATAATGCACTGCCCAGGAAAAGCCGAATTTTCAATTTCGTTACCCCTTCCCCACGTTCGAGAGATCCGCAAAGAATCTCTCTGGATTGCGTCACCGCGTTTGCTTCGCGGCACTACGCAGATGTACCACCGTTTTGATGATCAATGACTGTAAACAGTTCCCCCAGTTGAAGATTTTGTTCAAATCGACAACACTCTCGCCCGCGACATCCGCGAGCGTAGACTTCCCCGCGTAAATCAAACCCTCTTCCTCCAAAAAAGTTTCGCGGAATTCATGATTCCCCAGCCCCGTCCCGCATTTCCACTTCTCTTCCAGTTCCCTGTTTCGAATTTACGAGTTCCCCTGATTTATTGAATTAGTTCTTCGATTTGACAGCCGTGCGTATTCCGATGATAATTATGCGTACGTCACTCCTGTGGAGGGCTGATAAGCCCGGCGACCCGGGAAATCCCGGACGCGGGCTGCATGGATGGCGCCAAAATATATTTTTGTTACCGGCGGTGTTGTTTCCTCACTTGGAAAGGGAGTTGCAGCTTCCTCCATCGGTTGTCTCCTCGAAAGTCGCGGTTTCAAAGTCACCCTTCAGAAATGCGATCCGTACCTGAACGTCGATCCCGGCACGATGAGCCCGTTTCAGCACGGTGAAGTCTTTGTCACCGAAGACGGCGCGGAGACCGACCTGGACCTCGGCCACTACGAGCGCTTCACTCACGCTAAACTTTCCCGCGACAACAACTGGACCACCGGCCGCATCTACGAAACCATCTTGACCAAGGAACGCCGCGGCGACTACCTCGGCAAAACCGTGCAGGTGATCCCGCACGTCACCGACGAGATCAAAACCACCATCAAAAAAGTCTCGGACGACGTAGACGTAGTCATTGTCGAGATTGGCGGCACGGTCGGCGACATCGAATCGCTTCCCTTCCTCGAAGCCATCCGCCAGATGCGCCTCGAACTGGGCGCGGAAAACACGCTTTTCGTTCACGTCACGTTGGTCCCTTTTATCGCCGCTGCCGGTGAACTAAAAACCAAGCCCACGCAGCACAGCGTCAAGGAAATGCTCGGCATCGGAATTCAGCCGGACATTTTGCTCTGCCGCAGCGATCGCCACATTCCCGGTGAACTCAAGAAAAAAATTGCGTTGTTCTGTAACGTGGCCGAAGCCTGCGTCATTTCCATGGAAGATGTCGACACAATCTACGCCGTGCCCGTGGAACTAAGCCGCGAAGGGCTCGACGCGCAAATTCTGCGCCATTTGAAGCTGGAAGAACGCCCCTCGGACATGCGCCCCTGGCTTGACCTTGTCTACCGCATGCACAATCCCGCTGGCGAAATCCGCATCGCTGTCGTCGGCAAGTACGTCCAGCTCGAAGACGCCTACAAAAGCCTCCGCGAAGCCCTGCTCCACGGCGGCCTGGCCCACAATCACAAAACCGCCCTCGAATGGATTGAAGCCGAAGAAATTGACTCCGCCGAGACCGCCGCAGATCGCCTGCGCGGATACGATGGAATTCTCGTCCCCGGCGGTTTTGGCAAGCGCGGCATCGCCGGAATGGTTCACACCATTCAATACGCCCGCGAAAACAAAATCCCCTTCTTCGGCATCTGCCTGGGAATGCAATGCGCCACGATTGAATACGCCCGCGACGCCGCCGGCCTGAAACAAGCCGACAGCACCGAATTCGATCCGCAAACGCCTCACCGCGTCATCTACAAACTCCGCGAACTCCTCGGCGTCGACGAAATGGGCGGCACCATGCGCCTCGGCGCCTGGCCCTGCAAGCTCGACCCCGGCTCCCTCGCGAATCGCGCCTACGGCAAAACGGAAATCAGCGAGCGGCACCGCCATCGCTACGAATTCAACCGCGACTACGAAAAAACCCTCACCAGCGCCGGCCTCCGCATCACCGGCCGCACCCCCGACGAAAATTACGTCGAGATCATCGAAGCTCCCGAACACCCCTGGTTTCTTGGCTGCCAGTTCCACCCCGAATTCAAATCCAAGCCCCTCGAACCCCACCCACTCTTCGCCGCCTTCATCGGCGCCGCCCTGGAACACAAAAAGTCTCGCTCGCGCACCGCCGCCGAACCCCCGCGCGTCCAAGCTGCCGCCATTGCCCCTCACGCCAACGCGTAATGTTTCGCCTTTGTAGAGGCACGATTTATCGTGCCCAGACGTGGCATTCCCTCGTCCCCTAGAACGACTGATTTTTCCATTCTTCGATCTTCCCTCGGGCTTGCCTATCTCATTTCTTCCATGTTAACTACTACTTGTTATACGTGACGCACCAGTGGAGGCTGCCTTGCCAAACACCCTGGATCAAGTGCCCTTTGGAGGCGCCGAGTTTGCCGAGAACCCTGAACCCCGCTGCCCCTGTATCTTGCTCTTGGATACCTCCGGCTCGATGAAGGGTGAGCCGATAGCCCAGCTCAACGACGGGCTCGTCACGTTCAAGGATGAGCTTTCGGCCGACGCCCTCGCGCAGAAGCGCGTCGAGGTAGCGCTCATCACTTTCGGCCCCGTTCAGGTCCATTCTGACTTTCAGACCGCCGACCTCTTTAAGCCTCCACATCTTGAGGTTACGGGCGACACTCCCATGGGTGCGGCCATACTTCAGGCCTTGGCTATCCTGGATCAGCGGAAGCAAGCCTATAAATCCAACGGAATTTCCTACTATCGCCCGTGGATATTCCTCGTCACGGATGGTGCGCCAACGGACGCCTGGAAGGAGGCAGCCAAGAAGGTACGAGCTGGCGAAGAGGCTAAGGCACTCTCTTTCTTCGCGGTCGGAGTCGAAGGCGCCAACTTTGAAACACTCGAAGAAATCGCCGTTCGCAAACCGCTGAAGCTGAAGGAACTCCGCTTCCGGGATCTCTTCATCTGGCTTTCTAACTCCCTGAGCGCCGTCTCGCGTTCCAACGTCGACGAACAGGTCCCCCTGCAGAATCCTACGACGCCCGAAGGATGGGCTGCCGTATGAACATAGGAGGCTGGCGCTACGTTGCCGCCTCCGTGATTGGAACTTCCCACGAAAAAACGGGCGGAACATGCCAGGACGCAAATGCTTGCCAGATCTATGCGTCGCTTGGTGGAGAAAAGATCCTGACGGCAGTCGTGGCTGACGGAGCCGGGAGCGCACTTTGCGGCGGTGAAGGTGCGGCAATAACATCTCACGCGTTGCTCGGCCTTATTAAGGAACACTTGGACTCAGGGAGGATCGTCGAACAAGTCACCAGCGACACGGTCCGATCCTGGATAACCACGATTCAAAATCTTCTGGAAGAAGAGGCCACGACGGTCTCCCGCGAGCGCCGGGATTTCGCCTGTACAATCCTGGGTCTCATTGTCAGTGATTCTTGCGCCGCCTGCTTGCAAGTCGGAGACGGCGTGATAGTCCTCGCAGATTCCGAGGAACGCGCTTACGGTCACGTCTTCTGGCCGGATCGCGGCGAGTATGCGAATACCACTCATTTCGTCACAGAGGACGATGCCATCGAGCATCTTCAATTTGAATCCATCAACCGGCGCGTAGTGGAAGCGGCTCTTCTTACCGACGGCTTGCAGGCAATCGCGCTGAACTATCAGCAACGAACCGCCCACGAGCCATTCTTCAAAGGTTTGTTCGCACCGCTGCGGACCGCGGAAGAAGGCTGCTCCCGCGAACTTTCCGAGTCTCTTGCTGCCTTTCTTGCTTCGCCGCGCGTGAATGAAAAGACCGACGACGACAAGACTCTTGTGCTCGCCAGTCGCATCGATTCAGATTTGGTTACACCGGCGGTTTGAGCAATGCCACCGACCGCATTCTTTGACGACCAGGGAAGACGTGTCACTCTCGGCGCGGAACTCGGCCGCGGTGGTGAAGCCGCTGTTTATAACGTCGAGGGCCAGCCCGAACTCGTCGCAAAAATCTATCACCAGCCACCTGACACGAAAAAAACGGAGAAGCTCTCGCAGATGGTCAGCCTCCAGAACGAGCGCTTATTGGCGCTCTCGGCCTGGCCGGTCGCAACCTTATTCATCGCCGGCAAAAAGTCCATGGCCGGCTTTTTGATGAAAAATGTCGCGCGCTTCAAGGACATTCACCTCCTTTACAATCCGAAAAGCCGGACTCGCGAATTTCCTCCCAAAGCCAACTGGCGATTCCTGATTCACACCGCTTCGAACGTCGCCAGAGCGTTCGCCGCAGTCCACGACTGTGGCCACGTCATTGGCGACGTCAACCAGAGCAACGTTCGCGTCTCCCCGGAAACAGCGATTGTGAGCCTCGTCGATTGCGATAGCTTTCAAATCTCCGCGAACGGAAAGATCTATCCCTGCGAAGTCGGCGTCCCTTTGTACACTCCCCCTGAATTGCAGGACACGGAATTCAGGGAAGTCGTCCGAACGCCAAATCACGATAACTTCGGACTTGCTGTCCTCATCTTTCACCTTCTATTCATGGGCCGCCACCCGTTCGCGGGCAAGTTCCTCGGCCGGGGCGAAATGCCCATCGAGAAAGCAATCGCCGAGCAACGCTTCGCCTTCGCCAGGGACGCACAGCGCACCCAAATGCTACCCCCTCCGGCCTGCATCACACTCGCCCACCTTCCTCAAGAGATTGGCGACCTATTCGTAAGCGCTTTCGGTACGGACGGTCCTGGAAGCAGCAGGCCCGACGCCAAGCAGTGGATCGCAGAATTGACTGCCCTTGCCAGCCGGCTGATCGTCTGTTCCAGCAACAAGGCGCATCTTTTCTTCAATGCTCTCTCCTCTTGCCCGTGGTGCTCGATCGAATCATCTGGAGTCCTACTATTCGTCGACTACACGATCGTGGATACGACCACCGGGTTCGCCATCGAAGTGGTCTGGGCCCGCATCCTCGCCGTTCCGAGTCCCGGCGCGGGAAATGTACCCTCGATGCTCACCTACATGTCAGCCGTCGAGGCTTCCCCGCGCGCAAAGGCCGCGGCGCGCAGAAAGCACTACAAGATCGCCGCTGTAATCGTAGGCGTACTTGTCGCTCTCGGATTGGTCGGGTACTCTGACAACGGATTCGTGTACATGTACTTTTTCGGCATGGCTTTCTATGCACTGACAAGATTTCTAGATGGTGACGCCCAGACGAAGTTCGGCCGTGCCGCGAGGGAAGCCGAAAGCCGGCTTCGAGGCCTGCAACACTCCTGGCAGCTCGAGGCAACTAGCGAAGAGTTCAACGGCAAGTTGGATGAACTTAGAGCTCTCACCGAGGAGTATCGAAAACTGCCCGAACGACGGAAACAAAAAGTTCGCGAGCTACAACGCGCCTTGTACGAAATTCAGCTGCGCCGCTACTTGGAGCAATTCGACATCGCCTCTGCAGATATTCCCCACATCAAAGAAGGGCGAAAAGCGATGCTCTCCGCATACGGGATAGACGATGCTGCGGACGTCACGCGGTCCGCCCTCGAAGCCGTTCCAGGCTTCGGGCAGATCCTGATCATACAGCTCATCATCTGGCGGCAATCTTTGACGGCCAAATTTAAGTTCGACCCTGGCCGCGGCGTCGACCCCGCCGACATGCAAGGCGTCGACCGCGAGATTGCCAAGCGGCGAGCCGAGATCGAAGCTCTTTTGTCCAAAGGCCCATCCGAGCTGAACGACCTCCGCCGACGGATTATCGCCGCCCGCGGCCGCTTGCAGGATCAGCTCGAGAACGCGTTGATGGAAGTGGCGCAAGCCCAAGCCGACGAACGCGCCGCCGTCTAGCGTCCACTCCATCAGCCCGACTTCCCGCTCGTAATCTCGAGCAAAAAGCCTCCACGATAGCTATCGCTAACGTGGGCTTCGAAGGGCTGCGCACTTTTTGAGACACCGCCCACATTGCGTGGCTCTCTCGCCTATGTTCCGTATTCCGACACTCCCGCATACGAGCCGGTGACTGAGCAGCAACCCAGTTTCTGGTTGCCGCGTTCGCCAGCACTTAGGTTGCCGTACGGTTGTCGCAGGATCGCAAGGGTCGCACGTGAGCTTCCCACTACCCCGTTTCTGGATAACTTCCCTCTAGCCGACCAACCGGGAGCTACGGGGCTCGAACCGAGTTGTGAGGCACGGATTTGAGGTTCGACCGCTCGGCGCTTGGCTTTTATCGAGAATGAACGTAGAGTGTGGGACGTTTCCAAAGTGTGTGCGACCCATGAAACTGTTCCGTCAGTTTGAGAAAAGGTTGGGTGGTCTTCGCACATCCAGGGTGTTTCTTGTTGCGCTCTTTACGCTGTCGACCACGGTGGTCTTTGCAACGCCTCAGTCGCAATCTGCGGCGCCTAACGCCATCTTCATCGGGCAGTTCCTCACGCTGGATCCGGAGCATCCCCAAGCCGAGGCGATTGCCGTGTCTGCCGGCCGGATCGTTGCGGTTGGATCCAAGGCGGAGGTGGAGGTACTCGCAAACAAAGCCACTAGGAAAATCCCCATCCCCGGCGTTGCCCTCCCTGGTTTTGCTGATGCACACATACACCCCGAAGCCATCGGCGAGCAACTCGAAACGCTCGATCTCCGAGGCTTAAGTAAGGCGGAAATTTTGGCAAAGGTCGCGGAGGCGGTCCACTCTGCTCCTCCCGGAGGATGGATCGCTGGCATGGGTTGGGATCAAGGATTCTGGCGCCCGTCGGTTTTTCCTGTAGCCAAAGAGCTCGACACCGTCAGCGGAGATCATCCTGTTATCCTCGACCGCATCGACGGGCATTCCATCTGGGTCAACTCAAAGGTGCTGGAGCTGGCTAAAATCTCCCGCGATACTCCCGATCCAAGCGGCGGGCTGATTCGACGGGATGCCTCGGGTGAGCCCGCGGGCATCCTGGTTGACAACGCAGCAACATTAGTTAGCGTTATAACACCAAAGCCTACCCACGCAGATCGAGAGCGCCACATCCGCATCGCCCTGCAGCAGTTCACGCGATGGGGGTTGACCAGCGTGCACGATGCCGGTGTTGATCTGGAGACGATTGATATCTACAAGGAGCTGCTGAAGCGGGGCGAGCTTCCCGTCAGGGTTTACGCAATGGCCATCGGGGAAGCGGCGAGGACGCACTATCTGGCGAGTGGACCGGAGCCCGACCTTGGCAACGGAATGCTCGCGGTTCGAAGTTTCAAGCTTCTTCTGGATGGCGCACTCGGCTCCCGGGGCGCGGAGCTAACGGAGGCGTACAGCGACGCGACGGGAGAGCATGGATTGGAATTGGTGAAAGACGCGGAGCTCGCGCAAATCGTGAGCGCGGCGCGGCAAAAAGGGTTCCAGGTCAATACTCATGCCATTGGAGATCGCGCAGTTACGCGCGCGTTGGATGCGTTTGAAAAAGGTGGGGTGGCACGGGAAGAGCGGTTCCGAGTGGAGCATGCTTCGATGGTCACGGATGGCGACGTGTCGCGTTTTGCGCGGCTTGGAGTGATCGCTTCGCTTCAGCCGGTTTTTGTGGGTGAGTACAGCCGCTGGTCCGAGGACCGAGTAGGGTCGTCACGCGTACACTGGGTGCTTCGAACGAGGGATTTGCTGAACGCGGGTGTGGCGCTGGCATCGGGAACGGATTACCCGGCGTCTGATGCGGGCTCGCCGCTCGCCACGCTACATTGTCTGGTGACACGGCAAAGCGCGGGCGGAAAGCCGGAAGGGGGCTGGTATAGCGAACAACGCTTGAACGTCGATCAAGCACTGCGGACGATGACGGCGGGTCCGGCATTCGCGGCATTTCAGGAAAAAGATCTCGGCTCACTCACCGTCGGGCGTTACGCCGACTTCACGGTCGTCTCCGCAAACCCTTATTCGGTACCCCCCAATGATCTGAGGACGCTCACGATCCGCATGAC